>Ga0247725_1000330_pt1 | contig 41409 bp, 62 predicted proteins | sample OKSTACKMCFT3sol_FD_183021 | JGI IMG/M metagenome (GOLD analysis project Ga0247725, IMG submission 183021) | Subsurface sediment microbial communities from gas well in Oklahoma, United States - OK STACK MC-FT3-sol | ecosystem: Environmental > Terrestrial > Deep subsurface > Rock core/Sediment...
TGGCATCGAGGCGCAGGCGAATGCCCGGCAAGGCCGCGGCTACCTGCTTGGCATTCAGCTCAGGGAAGCTGCCGACGAGGTTCCATTTTCCCTTGAGCACCAGGTACCACGACGCCCGGGCGCGATCGCGGGTGAAACGCAGGTACAGACCGCGATTCTCGATGTCGCGCAGGTCGCGCACGGTGCCGGCGGCCTGGCGCTTTATTTCGGCGTCGGTGATCTTCAGGGCGGCGGTGGTCATAATGCCTTCCTTGCCGAGCGCTCTACTTCTGCCTTGCGATCCCGGCGCCTGCGCTCGAAATCTTCAATAGAGCGCTGCCGGCGGCGGTCTATGAAGTGCCCACAAAGGACTCCGATGACAATCGCGAAGAAAACAACAACCCAAAACTGTTCGTATGCAGTCACGCGGCCACCACTGTAGGAGCGAGTCGAAGGTATGCGCGGATCTGCTCCATCGCGTCGAAGTGCCCACGGCAGACGATGGCGAGATAGCCCTGCTCGTTAAGCTTGCGTAGCCGCTCCTGCTGGCTCGGCGACACCGGGGCGTCGTTAGGCGGCGTGGCCTTAAATTCGATATAGAGACCGAAGTAGCCACCGCGCGCCATGTTCAGCACCAGATCCGGAATACCGGGCTTTACGCCTTGGGCTTTGAGCTTGGCCGCCACCGCCTTCACTCGGTGCCCGCCGTTCGGGACGTGATAGATCAGATCGAACACGGCCGGTAAGCAGCGCTCAAGCTCACGCATCAGACCAGCCTGCTCCGCCCCTTCCCGGTCGACTGGCTTGGCCCGGACGGCTTTCGCTTTGAACAGCTTTGGGCTGAATGCCTTCATCCGCGATCACCACGCGCAATGCGTGCGCGCTGATTGATCCGGCGGATACCCCACAAGCCGGCTTCGCAAACGGTCAAAACGAAGCCGAGATAAATTACGACAAGGTTGCTTTCGATAAAGGCGATCATGCGGCCCCCTTCACGTTGAGAATTCCTGCCCTGATCAGGGCTTCGTGGGTTTCGGCGATGGCGCGCGGCACGTCCTGCCAATCGATTTCGCCGGCGGCGCGGCCGTCGATCACGTCATGGCAGGCGCTGCACGCGTAAACCGCCACAGTGTCGAAGCCCTTCATGCCCATGCCCTTCTGCCCGCAAGGCAAATGCGCGAGAACAGTGGTTTCCGGGTTGTGGTTGCAGACGCCGGGCATGCGCAGCGTGCAGTCTTGGCCGTTCGCCGAGGCGCGGAGTTTCTTCGAGCTCACTTTCATTCGGGATCCCTGCCCTTTTGCTCAAGCTCAATGAGCAATTCAAGGAAGTGTTTGGCTTTCTCCAGGTCGGCCAGGCCGCCCTTGTCGCGCCAGCGTGTGACGTACTTGATCACGCTGCCCTCGGCGAACGGGATGCCATTGGCGTGGATGTATTCGATCGGCTGGATTTTGAGCGACTTGTAATGGCCGCCTGAAACTTGTTTATCGAGCGCGCTCATTGGGCAGCTCCTGCGCGCATGGCGCGCAACTGAGCGAGTGCACTGTTTCCAATCTCAGGGGTACGGCGGCCATCTACGCGGGCAGGCAATGCCAATGGCATCTTTTGTAGCGGCAGCCCATCGATCAAGCGGCGCAGCGTGATCACGTAGTTGCGCTCGAAGAGCTTGCGAGCGAGCGAAGTTTCAAGGCGGTTCAGGCTTTCAAAGCCCGATTCCTTTGCTGTGTGCCAGATCGCGTCATGCGACCAATTCGCCTGGCCGGCCATTGATGGATGGACATTGCGGCACGCTTCGCGGAACGCCGTTTCGAGCGGTGGCAGCCCAAGCATTTCCGGGGTGGGCTGACAAAGGATGATGAACTTGCCGACGCTCGGAGCGAAGTCGGAGCCAAGCTTTCGGCACTGCTCGATGCCAAAGCGAATCTGCTCGACCTTAGTGATTTTTTCGGCCATGAAGGCCTTGGTCCATGTGGCTTTCGCAGCGTTGACGGCCTCTTGGTCAGGCCATGCCTGCTTCCAGGCTGGGAAGATTGCCATCAGCTCACGGAACAACGCGTTGATGACCTGTACAGTCCCGGGATCAACCTTGACCGGTGCACCCTCAGCCGAGGCGACGTTGGGCAACATTTTCAGCACACTCGAAACGGAATTCATCACAGACCTCCCAGGTCATCACCCCAGCTGGTGTCATTGAAATCAGGCTCTTGACCACGGCCTGCTGCCTGCACTCGCTCACGTTTCACCCACTGAACCAGCCGGTAGCACCAGCCGGAACCGGAATCCCGCGTTGTCGTCTTGGCGCAATAAAAACCTTTGAACTTGCGGACCGCCTCCACCGGCACGCAATCGTCCGGCAGACCAGCGATTGCGACCTGGTCCGAGAGCGACTTCTCGTTCGGCACCCAGGTGGCGAACATGGCGAAGCGTTGGCGGTCGTCTTGCGATTCGACGGCGCCCCGGTCTTGGTCGGCGACAGCGGAATCGATCTCGCGCTGCTGCAGCTGCTCTTCGGTTACCTGACGGTTAAGTGACGTATTGGGTGCAGCCGCTGCACCCCGTTCTGTCTCAGGCTGCACCCCGTTCTGTTGTGAGTTGCACCCCGTTGCGTCATTTGCACCCCGCTCAGAACGGGGTGCAGGATTTGCACCCCGCGATAGTTGAAGGTCGTAAACGACTGGGCGGCGGTCATGACGGTCGATGTGTACAGCGGCGATCGCCTGATTCCCCTTTCGGATCAGCCCTGACTTCTCCAGATCGTCCAGTTTGTAACGCACGGTGCGCTCAGACAGACCGGTGTCGTCGGCCAGCGTGGTAGCGGATGGGAAAGCACCAGTGCCGTTCGAGCCGGCGTAGTTGGCCAAGCACAGCAGCACGTGCCGAGCGCTGGAATCTTTGAGAACTTGAGTGGGCAAACCGAGCGCCCATGACATTGCTTGAACGCTCACAGCGAAGCTCCGATATTGAATTCGGCCAGTCGGGCAAGGCCCTTCGGGGTAACGAGAGGATCGAAAGCGGCGCGTTCAACGCCGGTTTCTGGGTCAGGTTTAAGCGCGGTCACCTTGTGGACCATGCAGCCTGATGTGATTCGTGGCTGGTAAGCAGTCCAGCGGCCGGAGCCTTGGCGGCGGAAGATCCACCGGTTCTGCTCCATCCACGCGAACAGCTTCGAAGGTTGGATCTGCAGATGCTTTGCAGCATCGGTGATGCAGATCGCGCCGCCGGCAGCTGCAAGGCGATTGATTGCCGCAACCTTCGGCGCCTGATCGAGAATGACCAGTCGAAGTGTCTGGTTGTCCTTCGCCTGATCGGCTGCGGCTTGCAGCGCCTCCGCATAGGTTGCCGGGATCTGGAACTGACCGGCCTGGGCTTCCAGCTCCTGCCAGCGGTCGATAATGCGAGCGCGCAGCTCGACGTTGTATCCGGACACAACAACCAGAGTGTCACGCTGTGAAAGGAAGAACTCGCGGTAGACCTGACCGTTCTGCGGATGGATGTAAGGGGTGTCGTTTGAAGAAACGACACCCCTTGCAACCAGTGAGCGAATGGTTTTCAGCACGTTGTCGTGAGAGCTACCGATAAGCTCGGCGATCTCACGCGATGACATGTGTCGCGACACGTTTTGCGAGTTACTGAAATGTGTCGCCACACTGGGGGTATTGCCGGGGGTGGTATTCGTGTTCATAATGGCCCCACTGTGTTTTACAAGTTGTTGAAAGAGCCGGGTTGCAGCCCGGCTTTTTTGTGCCTGCGATTCAGGCGTTATGGGTGTCCGGCGCTTCCGTGGTAGCTTTTTGCTTCCACACGAAAAGGTCACGGAGACCGGACATGAAAAAAATCAAAGCGCTTTGGTCGCGTTGGAAGGTCAAGCATTGGGATAAAAGCGTGTACACGTATGATGGCGGTGACTTCGGAATGCTGGGATTTAACAGCCCGCCACTTAGAGCTTTCTGGGAAGCACACGGAACCAAGATCAGGAAGTCGCTCACGTGGTTAATCCTTCTGATCGCTGGTGGAGTTATCAGTAAGTTGGTTGGATTGGCGTAATGCCCCCAGTCGTACCGATTTTGCTGCTTCGTCTAGAAAACTCAGGCGATCAGTGTCGGAAGTGTTTTTGTCGAAGCTGACATGTGTCAGAGGGAATGTCTGGGCGCCAGCTCGTGCCGATCCAGCGACAATCATTCCAACGACAAATCCGAAACTGGCAATACCGAACGCAGCGCCAGCAATGAGTGCACCTTCAAGGATCATTTCGAGCCACCCTTCGATACCAAGCCAGCTCTCAAAAGAGATGCGTAGAACGCTTTGCGGCTCTGCTCATCAGCCTTGAGCAAAGGCTGAGTGATAACCGGCAGCACCCTCTCGACCGACGGGTCCAGATAAGAAAATCTGGACCCCTTCGGCGTGAAAAAACGTCTGATTGCGTCAATCATCGTTAACCCTTCCCTTTTACTGTATGAATTAACAGCTATTACGGCGTTCTGCTCATCCCGCTTTGCATCCGGGATAATCCGTCACACAGTCAGCGCTGGTAACGCGGCGGTGTTCTGTGATGGGAATGGGCGTTGCTCTTTCGCCTGGAAGCTTCCATCAGGAAGTTCAAGGACACGGATGTCCCGCTTGGCTGTTAACGCCTTGTGAATCGCGGGAGCCGTAACGCGAAGAAGCCTTGCTGCCTCGGACTGGCCTTTCTCAGCAACAAATGCCTCGAGGGGGGTCTCGTTCATGATCTGGCCTCGGTTGTAGATGAGGCTGATATTAACCATCTGTTAATTTTTAATCAATACCGATGGTTTCTTCTTATTTTTAACCATTGGTATACATTCGCGCGATGACCAAGAAACGAATCCTCCCGCCTGAGCTGATCGCCGAATGCGCTGCTGCGCACGACCTGTTCCTCTCGAAAAAGAACGAACTGAAGCTCAGTCAAAAGAAAATCGCCGATGCGGCTGGGATGACCCCGGCAGCAGTAAATCTGTACTTCAAGGGCATCAATCCACTGAACACCAAGTTCGCAGCCGTGCTTGCGCGCATGCTTGATGAGCCGGTTTCAGCATTCAGTCCGCGCCTGGCTGAAGAAATCGCAGCGCTGACCACCCCCCCTAACAAGACAGTTGTGCCAATCGGGTCGAGTGCCGCTGAGAAGGTAATGGAGATGATCCGCAAGCACGCCGGTAAGAATCTAGATGCGGATGCGCAGGAGAAGATCGCAGCCGCAGCGCTTACGGCGGCCGGGGAGGCGCAGGGAAAGGTGATTCAGGCGGATTTTTCGGGAATAAAGGCGAGGCCTGAAGAGATCATCATTCGCCAATACGATGTGCGCGCTTCCATGGGGCACGGCCAAGTACCGGGCGACTACAACGAGGTCATTAGAAACCTGATAATCCGCGAGGATGTACTTCGCGAAAAAGGCATTACCTACACTTCCCCTCACTCCCTTGCCATGATTACTGGCTGGGGTCAGAGCATGGAGGGCACGATCAACGATAAGGACCCGCTAATAGTCGACAAGGGCGTCAATGATTACGCAGGCGACGGGATCTATGTTCTCACCTGGCATGAGCACTTGTTCATAAAGCGGATTCAATTGCTGGATTCCGAGCGCTTTTTGCTTGTATCAGACAATAAGCACGTCAGAGATCAAGAGGCACGGATAGACGACGTAACGATTCATGCCAAGGTGCTGTTGATCTGGAACGCTCGCAAGGCCTAACTGCACTATTAAAAAGAAGCCCGCAATCTGCGGGCTTTTTTACGTCTATCAGAAGGGCGCTGGCTCTTCTATCTGTTCAACTTCGCCTATCTCAAGAACCCGATCCTCGTCGCTCAGCGGCTCCCATTCCAACAGGACGCCGCCATCGTCCTGGAAAATCATATTCACCCCATCTGTCTCAGCTATCCGACCCATAACCTCCTCCCAATCCATATCTTGGTCAGAGTCCAATCGATGTATCAGCGCTGAACACCTTTCCTTGGCTCGTGGCGAATTGATCATCGACGAAACCCGAAGGCTTAGTCGCTCCACGCTGCTCATCTCCTGCAGTGCTGCTGGCTTAGGTTGCTTCGCCGGTTTTGCCATTTCACCCTCCCGATAGCTGTATATCCATCCAGTTATGAGCAAAGCATATCTCACACCCACCAAAAATAAATTAACCATCGGTATTGACTGACAAATATACCGATGGTTAACTACATCCAACGCCGGATAACAACCGGCCAGATGGAAGGCAGCGATGAACCGGCCTCAACGGTTCAGAGGGTTGGCAACTGACCCGGGCGTGCAGCGTAAAGCGCCAAATCGAGTTATCCGGCGGACAGTGTCGCGGTCGGACAAACAATCTGAACGAGCCCGTACCGCGCCAGCAGCGCCGAAGGGACGGAAATTTTCACTGATGCACCTGGTTGGTCGGGTGCATTGGGAAACCAACCGGGAGTCACATCGATGGAAGCAACGATCGTAAGCGGCGCATGGAAGGGTCATCTCGGACGCGGCCTTGCGCCTAAAGAAGTTCAGTACCTGCTCGGCACCGCCCAAGGCATGACTGCAAAGGAGATCGCGAGGCAGTTCGATGTCGCGGCCTGCACCGTAGCCAAGCGATTGTCCTGCGCCATGTTCAAGCTCGGCGTAACTCGCCAGACGGCAGCAGTGGCGGAAGCGATGCGCCGACAGATCATTTCGCCGATGTGCTTCGTTCTTGCCGCACTGATAGCGATTCACGCAGTGATTGGTGACGACGCGATGCGGCGTGATCGCCGAGTGCCTGAGCGCCGCACTGCTCAGGTTCGAATGGTGCGCCGATCTGAGCAGCCCGTTTTGCTTGCCTGATCCATCACCTGGACAGCATCACTTCTGCACCTTGGCGACAGGGTGCAGCGGGATGTAACCCAACCCCAGAGGAATCACCCATGTTCGGTATCGGTAAAAAGCTGTTCGGCGCCAAGCGCGCAGTCAAGAAACTGGAAAATCGTGACCTGATGCAAGCCATCGTCGGTGGCTGTCTGTTGGTTGCGGCATCGGATGGCGAGATCAGCAAGAACGAAGCGGCTCAGATCGACATCCAGATCCGCGCCAACAAAGCCCTTGAGCACTTCGGCTCCGAGATCACCAGCACCGTCAACCTGTTCACCGAACAGCTGCAGGCGGGCTTCCGTCTCGGTCGCATGAACATCCTGCGCGAGATTCGCGACATCAAAAACAACCCGGCGGACGCCGAAGAAGTCTTCGTGAACATGCTCACGGTGGCCGAAGGTGACGGCAACATCAGTCCCGAAGAGATGAAGGTGCTCGCCGAGATCGGCAATGAGCTCGGCCTGCGCCTGAAAGACTTCGGTATCGAAGCGTGAGCAAGCGGCTGCGCCAGGCCTTGATCACCCTCGGGGTGCTCTTGGTCGCAGGGCTTCTCATCAGCAGCATCTTCAACCGCGGCATCTGCTCCTATTACGGCTACCAAACCGATCGCGAAACCAAGTACGCACCGTTCGTTGGCTGCATGGTGAAAGCGTCCGGTAACTGGGTGCTTCGTAGCGAGCTGAGAGCCATCCAGTAGGCATCACTTCTGCTCATTCACTGAGTGGGCAGCGGGATGCGGACGCCAACCCAGCAGACGCTGGACACCTGCATCAGGCGCTCGGTGTCAGGAACCGACGGCGCGGGGTGCGTCGATAAATCAGCCTCTTCGATTTACCCCGGAACGGAGGATTTGCAGCCATGTGAACCACGATCAAAGCCCTCCAGCAGGAGGCAATTACACCCCTTCACGTAGGGAGGTCTTCGTGAAGACAAAAGCCCGGGGCGACTCGGGCTTTTTTACGCCCGCCTTTATCCGTCAGCACTCTCCCCTGCGCCCAACGGCAACCAGCAGGCGGCACAGAGTGCTGACGAATACACGCAACCCACACCGAGGCATCTGCCATGCATCCATCATTTCAAGAGCGCATCGACGAACTCGGTGTGCTGCTTCAGAAAACCCACGCCGCGCGCCTCGAGTTCTTCAAGCGCGTTGACCAGGTCATGCCACCAAAGAAGGTCCGCTTCCAAGTATCCGGCGAGAGCGGCGGGATGTATCGGGTCATCGACCTGAGCAGCGGCAAGACTCGCGCCTTCCGTGAGACCTTCAAGGCGGCGTATGACATCGCAATGCAATTCGAAGACAAGGCCAACCGGCCGGCGGGAGGTGTCCAGTGATCGGTGTGCCGCTGCCTGATCCGCGTGAAGAGATCACCGCCAACCTGAACCGCGCTCTGGAAGACTTCTTCGGCGCCGGCAAGCACATCAAGCAGATCCCGTCGGGCGTCAGCGCCAACGCGCCAGTGCTGGGCACCACGCCTCACGCCAAGAAGCTGCGCGCCCTTCGTGACAAAGACGCGCCGAAGGTGAAAGCCCAGGCCGAAGCCGGCAAGACCGCATCAATGGCCGCCACCGCGCTCGACATGCGGATCAGCCGCGTGAAGCTGATCGCCCAGGAGAACGGCATAACGTTCGCCGAAAAATGAAGCGCATCAGCAAACAGGTGCAGCAGCGCCGCAAACAGACGTGGCTGGACTTGCCGGCCAGCGGAATTGAAGAGGTAGGCCATGGCCGAAGTACAGGAGCCAACGAAGGAAGCGATCAAGCAGAAGAAAAAGCGCGAGAAGGCAGCAGCAAAGGACGCTGCATTGGGCGTCGAGAAGTTTACGGTTGAAGTGGCCGGTGTGTTCAAGCCTGACCTTAAGCGGGTCATGGCAGCCCATGGCATCAACAACCAGCAGGACATTCACCAGCGGCTCCTAATCAACCTGATCGCCGCCGACTTCGAAACCCAGGCCACCATGCTACGCGGTGTCAAGACACCTATCGTCGTTGCCGAAAAGGTGTCGAGACTTATTGAGGCTGCTGGAAGGAAGTCGCTCGCCGCCGATCCGCCTGAACCTGAAGACGAAATCGAAATTCCAACATAACCCCTACCCACGCTGCGCATCCGGTCACGGAGGGCGGCGCCTGACTGGAGATAATCCATGGACAAGAACACGAAGATCCTGATCCCGGAGATCCCTGGTGAGTGGACCCAACGCCAGCGTAACGGCAACCTCAACGTGTGGAACGGTGCGGATCATCACCGATTTCACCGTACCACCACTGACCTGCCTGAAGTCAGCCTGCGGCCCCCGGAAAACGGACTGTATGCCGAGCGTATCGATGGAGCTTGGTATTGGGTGTCTGGCTGCGCCAAGTGCAACGGAACTGGTGAGAAGTACAGTTACTCGGTGTGCGACAAGCACAACGTTTGCCGCCTGTGCGGCACTCACCGCTCGAAGCTCACGGAAACACCGTGGGGCCATCCTGACGGCTTCACCTGCAAACCTTGTCAGGACGCAGAAGACGCCGTTGCGAAAGCCGCAGCGCTGGCCAAGGTCGCCGAGACCGACTATGACGAGTGGGATTATCGCAACCTGGACGAATGCAAGTGCCCGCATTGCGCCACCGTCATCCACATCGAGGCGGAAGATTACGGCGACAAGAACATGGCCTGTGATACCTGCGGCGGAATGTTCGAACTGGTAACCGAGTATTCGGTGAGCTTCACCACCACGGTGATTGGCGAACGCATCATCGCCTGACCCGCCCTATCCTATTCCGTCTTATCCTTTGCAGCTTCGTCCAATTCACCGTGTGTCACCCATTTGGAATTGAGATCCTTTAGCCGATCAGAAAATCTGACATTCCTGGCGAATGCTTGCTCGAGCTTCTCTGGGGCTAGTGACTTCCCTTCCAAAAGGTCAAGCATGACTCGATGGTGATGAACGTAAGCAGCAGCTGGTGCGACATTTGGAATCCCATTATTCGCGAGCGCCAACTGAATATCCTGAGCCCTATTTTGCGTGGCAGACTCCATAGCGGCTTTGGCACGCTCACGCTTGGCAAGAAAATGGCTCTGCACCCATATAGCACCTACTGATCCGACCGCGCCTACTAACGCGCCGAGTAAACCCGCAACCGCTGCATCCACTTCGCTCTCCTTTATCCGGCTCCATGCCGGTCACCCGTAATACGCCAACCCAAATCAAATTGCCACCACCGATCACGGAGGGCTGCGGCTGGCAGGCTTTCAAAACCACCCAAGGCAGTTACGTCTGGATAGATCGATCAACGAAGCCTGGAGCTTTTCGGCCTTTGTACGAGCCTCCCTTACGTATTCATGCGCATCATGCGTCGATGAGTCTTCGATAAGTGCGAAAAGCTTTTTTTGCAGTCCAGTCCAGCGCTTCGCGGTTTCGTCGAACTCATCTTCAGTAAAAAGCATTTCCAACATAATGATGTCTGTCGCTAGCTTGTACCTAGCGATCGGCCAGCCGGCATCGAGCTCTTGTTTTTCATGCTTGGTCAATCCGTGAACTTGATGCTCACCATTTACCTCGCTATCTAAAAAACGGTGTATCAGATCCGTTTTCTCCAGAGCCGAACCGATCCGCTCATAGCGTTCAGTCCATAGCTTTTCTCGTTTTGTTCTAACAATCGCGAAATAGGCACCTACTCCTGCGCCGGCGATTGCCAATATAAGCGGCACCCAAAAAGTAACCATCCAGCATTCGTCCTCGAAAATATTCTTCGACAGACAAATACCCCACTTCTACGAATCACGCCAGCCGGCGAGGCAGGCGCTCACCCGAGGAAATTGAAATGCCTGTACTTCACAGCGTGATCCACAAGATCGACAAAAAGCCTGACGGCACCCCGGCTGTATTATTTCTCGGCAGTTCCGAGCAGGTCGAAAGCCAAGCCCGCGACGATCTGATGAATCAGTTCAACGAAAGCTACAACGCCACCGCCGGCAAGGGCTGGGGATTCTTCCATGCCGAATCTGGAGCATTCCCTCTGAGCGGCTGGCTCGCCAAGTACCTGGCGGGCGGCACCGACTTCCTCGATTTCAGCGTCACCGCCGTCGAGCACTTGACCCGATTGATGGAGGAATCGAACTTGACTACAGGCGGCCACGCCCTTTTCTGTCAATACCGGCAAGGTCTCACTGACTACCTGATCATTGCCTTGGTGCAAGAAACGGAAGCGGTAACCATGACCGAAGAGTTGCACCTGATGGCGGTGAAGCGCTTGGATCTGGATCACATCCGTCTGGCCGCGCGCATCAACATCAGCGAGTGGCAGAGCAATCCGCAATCGAAGCAGTTCATCTCGTTCATCAAGGGCAAACAGGGGCGCAAGCTGAACGACTACTTCCGTGATTTCATAGGATGTCAGGAAGGGATCGACGGCCCCGGCGAAACCCGGACCCTGCTCAAGGCCTTCAGCGACTTCGTTGAGAGCGAGGATCTGAGCGAAGAATGTGCGCGCGAGAAGACTCAAACCCTCGTCAGCTACTCGATGGCCCAGGCCAAGCTCGGCGAACCGATCACCCTCGACGAACTGTCCGAGCTGATCAACGAGGACCAGCCGAAGAGCTTCTTCGACTTCATCAAGTCCAGGGATTACGGGCTTTCTGACTCACTGCCACCGGATAAGAAAACTCTCAACAAATTCCGGCGATTCACAGGCCGGGCCGAGGGCTTGTCGATCAGCTTCGAGCAACACCTGCTCGGATCGAAGATCGAGTTCGACGAAGCCGGCGGCACGCTGACGCTGCGTGGTCTGCCAACCCAGCTTACAGAACAGCTAAAGCGCGCGAACACCTAACACCACCACCCTCCACCGCCCGGGCATGCCCCGGCATAGGACGCCATCCATGCTGAACATCTTCTGGCGAATCATCGCCAAGGTACTCGCGCGCCCGGCCATCGCCGACTGGCTCATCGCCCGCGCCAAGCTCACCCCGTACCAACACATCATGTCCGCCGACGGCACAGAGATGTACATGGGCCGGTGGTGGCTGTTCAACCCATACGACCCGGTGACCGGTGAGCGACGGATCAGCCTGATTCCATGGTCGATACGCATCCACCACATCAAGCGCGAGGACAACGACCGCGACCTTCATGACCACCCATGGAATGCCCGCACGATCATCCTGCGCGGCTGGTACACCGAGGAACGGCCCGCGCTTGCATCGACCGCCGACTGGCTGAAACCCGGCCTACCACTTTTGTGGCTGCCAGATGACGAGGTTTGCAAGCTGGTCACGGTCAAGCGCAGCCCGGGCGACACCGCCCGCCTCAACCACGGCGAATACCACCGCATCGACCGGGTATCACCCTGCGGCGTCATCACCCTCTTCATCACCAGCAAGTGGCGCGGTGACTGGGGATTCCTCGTAAACGGCGTGAAGGTGCCTTGGCGCACCTACACCAATTCAGATAACTGACGGAGCTCGCAGCATGAGCGAAGCGCATTGCAACAAACTACCCCAGCGCAAAGCCTTGGGCCTCGTGACGCATGACAACACCGGCGGCCCGTTCGTGGTCGAGTGCCAGGGATGCGGCGAGGTCTACCCCAGCTTCCACTGCCTTGGCGGTGACCAGATCGCCGACACCGGCGACTACGAAGACGCGCGTTGCCCTCATTGCGATCAGGTCGACCCGGAAGAATGCGATAACGCCGCCTTGGCTTGGAACACTCAGCAGCTGAAGATCAACGAACTGCAGCAGCGCCTGAACGCAGCGGATCAACTGAACGATGATCGAGCCGGGACCTGCGAATGGAGTCGCGAAGACGACAGCGGCATCTGGAACAGTGGCTGCGGTGAGACTTGGTCATTCCACGAAGATGGGCCGGAAGAAAACGGCATGCACTTTTGCCATTCCTGCGGCAAGCACCTGGTGGTTGAGGTGGTTGAACAGGAACAGGATGACGACTGGCATATGAACCCGTGCAAGCAAGGTCACCGCGATGTCGGCGCGGCCGGCGGTGTGGCGGCGTGCAACCAGTGCGACGAGAAGATCGAAGCAGCCACCACTCAAGAAGCATTCGAGCGCTGGAACGCAACGCACCCTCAGCAGTAACTCCCTCCCCCTTCAAAGTCAGCCGCTATAGCGGCAAGGATACCTATGCGCCTGAAGAAAGCTGAGCGCGAGCAAGTGCGCCTGAAGTACGGCGGAAACTGCGCGTATTGCGGCGTGCTGCTGGGCGACCGGTGGCACGCCGATCACCTGGAACCGGTTATCCGGGTCGCTGATGAGCGCGTTGCCGAGCAGATCGATAACCACAACCTCGGCAACATGATGCCAGCCTGCGCACCCTGCAATATCAGCAAGGGTCGGCAGACGCTGGAGGGCTGGCGGGATTGGATCGCCGGCCACATCAACTCCCTCAACAGCTACCACCCCATCTACCGGCTCGCCAAGTCGTACGGCCTGATCGCTGAGACCGGCGCGCCGGTGGTGTTCTACTTCGAAAGGTGCAGCCATGATCTTCAAATGCATGGCCGGCTGCACCCTCTTCTTCTGGCTTCCATTGGTACTGACCATAAAGGCGGTGATCAAATGAGCGAGCAATTGCGTGAACAATTCGAAACTGCATACAAAGCTGCATGCCTGAAGCGCTCGGTCCCGCGTTTCGATGCAGCGGTATTTGCTAAAGACCATTGCGATGATTATCTGAATTCGCTGGTTCAGTCTGCGTGGTGGGCGTGGCAGGAATCCCGCGTATCGCTGGTTATTGAGTTGCCTAAGCCATGGCAAACCAATGTGGGCGCAATGCTGACGCCTAACGGCGTTCGATTCGCCATCGAGTCCGCCGGCGTGAAGGTGACGCCATGATCGCCCTTGCCTGGTTCGCCTACGTGTACTGCTACAAGGGGCCGCGGTGATGAGTGACGCAACCAAATACGGAAAGGAGTTGTGGCTGCTTCTCGCACCCACATTCAACGAGGCGACCGCCATGGATGGTTTTGGCAACCATCCGGAAAAAGCCCAAGCCTTTGCGGGATTCATCGCGGCGGCATGCGGCGGGATGCTTGCCGAGACTGGCCGTGAATCCACCATGGCGGTGCTCGCCGCCATTGCGCAGCACGTCGAGAGCATCAAGCCCGGCTCGGAAACAACGCACTAACACTCCCCGCTTACCCCTCCCCCAACTCAACAGCCTGCCGGTGTACGGCGGGCGAGGTATCCCCATGTCTGAGATTGAACGCAAAACGATGTGCATCTACCACGGCAACTGCGCTGACGGGTTCGGTGCTGCTTGGGTTGTCAGGCAAGCGCTCGGCAGCAATGTCGAGTTTGTGCCCGGCGTTTATGGGCAGGAGCCGCCCGACGTCACCGGCAAGGACGTGGTCCTCGTCGACTTCAGCTACAAGTACGACGTGCTGGCAGCGCTCGCGTACAAGGCGAACAGCATCATCGTGCTCGACCATCATAAAAGCGCTGCTGAAGACTTGTCCCGTTTCGAGCCATTCCATGCTGGGATCGAAGAGGATACCAGCCACGATGACGGCTCTCGACTGCTTGGCTGGAAGACCGCGCACGACATGGCTCACTCGCAAAATGGTCCAGCCATTGCCTGCTGCTTCGACATGAATCGGAGCGGGGCGATGCTAGCGTGGGATCATTACTTCCCCAACCAAGAGCCTCCACAGCTGCTGCGACATATCGAGGACCGCGATTTGTGGCTGTTCAGGCTGGATGGCACTCGAGAAATTCAGGCCAACCTCTTCAGCTACCCATATGACTTCGAAGTCTGGGATCAGTTGATGGCCGCCGACGTGCAGACACTTCGGTCTGATGGCGCAGCGATTGAGCGAAAGCACCACAAGGACGTAGCCGAGCTGGTGGCGGTGACGAAGCGCCGCTTGGTAATCGGTGGACACGATGTGCCCGCCGCCAGCCTGCCTTACACGTTGACCAGCGATGCCGGCCACCTCATGGCACAGGGCGAGCCGTTCGCCGCATGCTACTGGGACACTCCTGACGGACGTTCTTTCAGCCTGCGAAGCACAAATGAAGGCCTCGACGTGTCCGAGATCGCCAAGCAGTACGGCGGTGGAGGCCACCGTAACGCATCAGGCTTCCGCGTACCTTTCGGCCACGAGCTGACTCTGTAACCCATCACCACCTTCTGCCGCCACGCGCGGCATGGAGCATCACATGAGCAAAGTCACCCTGGATGAATGGGCGGCGGCCGAGTTCAAGACGCCGCCTAGCCCCAACACGTTGCGCAAATGGGCGCGCGAAGGCCGGATCGCGCCAGCACCGGTGAAGCACGGGCGCAGCTACTATGTAGAGTCCAACGCCCACTATCAGGAGCCTGACCTGCAGCCAGTCCGCATTGTCGGTGGCAGTCTGATCAGCAGAATAGAGAGAGCACGCAATGGCGCCCAGGCCGCGTAACACCGGTTCAAAGGATCTTCCCCCGAATCTGTACCGCAAGACCGACGCCCGCAACGGCGTCACTTATTACACCTATCGCGACCCGGTCAGTGGTCGCGTGTTCGGTCTGGGCAAGGACAAGGAAGCGGCGATCCGTGAGGCGGTCGCGGCGAATCATGCCGACGCAATCAAGCCAACGCTGACCGATCGCATCAGTGCGCCGGCGCCAGCACCGGGAAAACTGTTTTCGGAATGGCTCGAGGAATACCGCGAGCTGTTCGCCGAGCGAAAGCTGTCCGCCAGCAGCAACAAAAACGTGCGCATGCGAATCAACAGGCTGGACGCTGAGTTCGGTTCGAAAGGGATAAAGGAAATCACCACGATGGATGTGGCCGATTACCTGACGGGTATGGCCAAGGAAGGAAAGGCGCAGATGGCCAGGGCGATGCGCTCGCTGTTGCGAGACGTGTTCGCCGAGGCTCAGGCGCGGGGGTGGGCAGACGCCAACCCGGTCGAGGTGACCAAGGCGGCGCGGGTGAACATCAAGCGCGAACGGCTGACGTTGGAACTGTGGCAGGCGATTTACGCCGAAGCGACGAAGCCGTGGCTTCGCAGGGCAATGGAGCTGGCGGTGCTGACCGGTCAGCGCCGCGACGATATCGCCTCGATGCTGTTCAAGGATGTGCGCGACGGCTTTCTGCATGTCGTGCAGTCCAAGACCGGCGCACGCCTGCGGATCAGCACGGAGCTGCGACTGAATTCGGTCGGGCTGGATCTCTCCACCGTCATCAAACAATGCCGCGATCGCGTTCTGTCACAACACCTGGTTCACCATGCGCAAGCGTCGGGCCGGGCGAAGGCTGGCCAACCTGTCGTGCTGGACACACTGAGCTCGGCATTTGCCGAGGCCCGGGACAAAGCCGGCGCGAAGCTGGGAATAACTTTCGGGCGGCAACCGCCGTCCTTCCATGAACAGCGATCGCTTGCCGCGCGCCTTCATGAGCTCGAAGGCCGCGATGCCCAGAAGCTGCTTGGCCACCGCTCGGCCGCAATGACCGACGTGTACCGAGACAGTCGAGGCGCAGAGTGGATCGACGTGGCATAATCACCGGCTGAATTTTGGGGCGATATTGGGGAAGTTTTGGGGAGGATTTTATGCCCAATGAAATCAAGCACTTACAGCTTTACGGCATCAAGGCGTGGGATGCCGCATAGGAATCACTTAAAGCCTTTTAAATCAAGGCTTTGAGCCGTAAATCAGCACTGAAAACTACTCGATTTTGCGACTGTTCAGAACCCAATAAACATTGGCCCGAACGGTTGCGTTTTGGGGAAGAAATCTATTTAGCCAATCCCGCCCCCGGCGTCCTGCCGAACGCAATAAAACTTACACTCCCGTAACGCAGATGTATGGATTGCCCTCGATGAAAAAACTTGAAGACCTAACCCTTCCACAATCATTGCAGAACAAAATAGCCGCCCTCGTTCGCAGAGTTCTGGATGCACAGGGTGATGCTGATATCCGACTGGCGGTCGAGCGCGCCGAAGGTTTTGTGGAAGGGCTGGAAGCTGCTCGCTGCTTGAACCCCGCCACGATTGAAGCACTTTTCATCATTGTAGAAAGCGCATCGGCTCGTCATTGAGCCAACGCTTTCACATACGCCTGACACGCCTGCAGCGCGATCAGTCCCCGGTCGCCGGTGTCGGTGATGGCGATAATTCGTTGAGCATGCGCCGGGTCAAGTCTGGCTCGTACGGTTGCATGATCCACGCCGCCGGCGCCGGTGGCTTTTGGCACGTCACAGCCACTGGCTGAATCCTCGGCGAGAAGGACTGACAGCCGCAGATCAGAAGTGGCAAGGCGATCGCGCAGGCGAGCTTGGTCTTTTTGAGCATTGGTCAAAACCTCTTGGTGGGTTTGGTCGCTGGCTGCCAGACGCTGCTCGAGCGCGAGCCGTTTCGCCTGGTCGGTGCGTACCTGGTCAGAGGCCGCATTGCTGATGGTGGTCAGATCGGCCTGATACGCGGCGGACTGCTCGGCGAGCTTCTGGCCATAACGCCAGCCCTGCACCTTCCAGACTCCACCGGCCACGCCCAGCACCAGCGCCAGCACACCAGCCAGTGCGGCTTTCAGCGCTACCGGGCTCACGCAAGCACCGCCGTCGCCTTGCTCCAAAGCTTCAGCCGATCCGCCTGGCCATTGAGCCCGCCATTGATCCTGCGCGTGATGGCTTCGAACTTCTCGGCATCGGCCAGGGTGTTCAGCCCATTGGTTGCCCAGAACCACGCGGCTGACAGGCAGGCGTTCTTCGGCTGCTCCAACAGCTCTGGCTGGTTGATCAGGTCAAGGCCGAGGGCTTCGCCGCACTCCGCATAGTTCGCCCGGCCAGTGATCTGGATCAGGCCACGGCCGCGATACTTGAAACCATCGCCCGGGACGGTGTTGCCCAAGTCCTTGCGACCTTCGTACTTGGCCTGGGCTGGGGTCGGCCCCCAGATCTCCCGGACGTAGACCAACTGGCCGGACTCATGTCCGATCTGGGCAATGAACGCGGCCACTCGCTTGGAGCCGACGATCTGGAATCGGCCCATGGCCGTGTTGAGGACAGGTGCAAAAACGCCGGCTTTGGCGCCGGCGTTCGGGAGGATCTGCAGCAGCTGCTGCGTGGTGATGGGCATAGCTTTTCTCCGGGCGAAAAAAAGCCCGCTCAGTGGCGGGCCGAGTTGATCAGTAATTTGATTTTTCGGGCCGATTAAAGTCCTCGACCATCATCCAAAGCGAGCTCCATCGTTTTATTGTAAGCAGGATGTATGCGATCGAGCTTTTCCATAAAGTCTCCATAACTCGAACTGAGCTTCATCATTGTCAAAACTGAAGACATGTGCTCCCTGAGTTTTGGGTGCCCAAGATCACCGGTCAGCTTCTGAAACAGCTTGTGCTTCCTAGATCCGCTTTCCGTCTTCGGGCTAGCCGCCTTCAACTCTTCAAGTACCTTTGGCGCCAATCTTCGGTAAATAATGTCATTTGTAAGGTGACCGAAGTACTGAGGCCTTTTGACACTGTCCGCAGGAAACTCAAGACCCCTGAGCCTAAAAAGCTGCTCATAAAATTCGTCGGGGAAGGTCTTGATCCAAGGTTGCAGTTCTTTAGCTATGTACCGCTCCAGAATCTCTGCAAGAGCATTTGACGCTCGGTCCCGCTGAAACCCTGTGGCTTCATCAACGAGCGCAATAATGCCCACATGAGCAAGGGCCCTCATGATGAGTTTTGCTTTTGCTGCAATCTGCTCCTGCCTGACCCCCAGTACGCCAGCTTCTTGCGCGTCTATCCAGACGTCACAGATTTTCGGGATCAAATCCGCCCGGATTCCATGAGCAACAGCGCCAGACTCCGTTTTGTATTTTAGTACAAGGTCGTGCACATCACCCAAGTTACTGTTAATAAAGGGCTTTAGGTTCTTGAAGGCAAGGTAAAGCGGTATCTGTGCACTGTCTGCTCCACGCTCTCGCCTAACAGAAAGCGCACCACTTCGGTACATCCCCATGCTATTCATAAAGTCGGTCTCTGTTAGGACTCGACTCCCATCCGAAAGCACCGCGCAAGGTATTTCCAGATCTCCGAGCTTAAGGCTGCCAGTGTATTCTGCAACTGGAGCGCCCCACCTCTGTTTTGCTGCTTTTGACGCGATTGCGCTGCGCTCTTCGCTTGTCAGGCTTTTTGCTCGAGCCGCCCCACCTAAAACCTTGCTAGCGTTCTTTTCCATGCAAGCATTCCTCTTCAAGCCGGTTAATGCTTGCAGAATAACGCCGCAGTTGGGGGATGGCAAGTAGCCGCACAGCCTTACTCCTGTGCACGCTGGATGGCTGTATAGCTGAAATTTGTAGTCGTCAATCTCCAGGCGAAAAAAACCCCGAACTTGTCGGGGTTGAGTTGTACTGCTTGGCGCCGCCTATCCTGACACCGGCCCACATCAGCCATGCCCTCCAGCGCGCCACGCCCTCGGCACGCAGCGCCCGGTACAAAACGGCATCCGCCTCTTTGCGCGTCAGCGATCCATGCTCATAAAGCCAGTCGTGCACGGTCGCGGCGTAGTTGCCGTAGCCCGACACCAGGGCAAACAGCACGAACAGAAAGGCGTTGTGCAGCACCTTGATGCTGGCAAAGTCAGTGACGAAGCCAGCCGGCACGATGATTGTGCGCTGGTCATCGTCGGCCAGCACCAAGTCATCGAGCAGCTTGTAGGTGCGGCGATCGGTCTGGTCGGTTTTCAGCGTGGTGACAAATCGGCTCATACTGGCCAACCCTCTTCGAGCATTTCGGCGGTGATGGAGCCGTCGGCCACGAACCCAAGCAGCTCCGCCTCACGGTTGAAACAGGCCTGCACGAACGCCCGCACCTGCGAGGCCAAGCCAATTACCTGCTCGCCCGTCAGATCAACGAAGCCAGTCGCGGCCTTCCACTTGATGTGATATGCCGGATCGAGGGTCGCAGCGAAGGCCGCACCCGTCAGTAGTGCTTGGCTGTCCCTCTCGGTATTGACCTGCACGCCTTCAACAGCGGTTCCGCCGGTTTCTACCTCCCAGCGGCGGGCGGCGATCTTGTCCGCCCACTCGGCAGCGATGGCGGCATCACGTTCAGCCTTTTCCGCTGACGTCATCGCTACCTGCTTGCGGGCAACCTTCACCACCTTGCGCTCGATATCGAGAGTCAGCACCTCAGCGCCCCACTTCTTATTGACGCCAAGCTCACCTTCGGTGTTTTCTTCCGGCCACCATGCAACGCCCTGCACGCCCAATGCCGGATCGGTCCAAGACAGATCGACAAGGGATTCAGGCAGCAGCCCGTGTAGGAATGGTGGAATAGGCTCGCGTACCGCTGTTCCGTTTTGCACCTTTACCATAATTCGATCCTCACTCCGCCGAAGCCGCCAAAACCTTTTCCGCCTGCTAAATTGGCGCCCCCGCCACCGCCCCAATTACCTCCGCGCCCTGTGAACAATACGCCCGGAGTGCCAAAGAAGTTAACTGCGGCTCCGGCCTGTCCGTAGTTCCCGGGGTCGGTAAGGTGTCCGGGGGCGCCATTGGCTCCAACCCCGCCACCGCCTCCAGAATAGTTAGTAGTAGTAGTGGAGTACTGGCCACCGCCACCGCCACCGCCACTCGATCCCGATGAAGATCCGGCGAGCCTACCGTTCCCTCCATTCCCTCCGTTCCCGTCTACTCCTGCCGCCCCACCGCCGCCCCCCGCCCCGTTATTGGCCGAGCCGCCGTTACCGCCAGTCCAATTATCTGCTCCACCGGAACCTACTCCCCCTACTCCGCCCGTTCCGCCCGTAGGCGTTTGACCGCCCGTGGCTTGCAGGCTAATCGCCCCGAAGTTCGCAAAGGAGGTGCCGCCCGGGTCAGTGCCCGTAGACGGGTTCCCGGCCTGCCAAACGATAGCCGTACCTGCTACAACGGGCAGGATTGCGGAACGCGCCAAACCTCCTCCACCTCCACCCCCACCGCCGGGGGAGCTAGCGGAGAAGCCACTGCCGCCCCCCCCAACGACCGTGACCCGGAAAAAGCTATAGCCGGCCGGAAGCAAATACGTTCCAGAAATTATTGTGCTTCCGTCCACCCCTGTGAAATCAACAATTGTTGGATTGATCAACGAGATACCGCCCCGCTTGTTTGGCATAGCCAGGGGGTTACCCAGGGGGTTACCGAACTCGCGCGCGCCCATCACAGATTTCCCCATTGAGCGGTGAACACGATCCCGGCGGCCAGGGCCACTTGAGAGCCGACGTAGAGAATGTCGCCCGCTTCAAGCCGCAATGGGTTGTCATTGGTGATGTTGCCGAAAGGCGTTTCGGGAATGGCTGTCGTTGCGGCCAGTGTGTAACCGGGCATCAGCTCTGAGTCGATAAGTTGGAATACTGTCGGAGCCGAGGCCTTCACAAGAAACAACACTAGCGATGATGCGGTGACAGTTGCCCGAGGGATAGCGGTCAGCCTTGTGAGGACGGCACCGTTAACCCCCGCGGTAGCGACAGCGACAGCGCCAGTAATTGTCCCTGTTCCTATCCCGCCGAGGGCCGCAGTAACCACGGCAGCCTGAGTCTTGTACTGCTGAACAAATGGAGCGGTAAAAGTGTTAGCCATGGGAGGCTCCTTAGAATGAAAAGGCGACTGCGTGCAAAAGTGCGAGGTTTCCGATAGATCCGGCTGAGCCTTCAGCAGCAGCTGCAGATGCTGCGGCATTGTTGGCCGCCGCCTCGGCCTGAGCGATTTGCTCACTGACGTCGGTTTCTACAGAGAGGGCGATTAATGCAGAGTTTGCGGCTGCAGTAGCGCTACCTGCCGCGGCGTTCTTAGCTGCTTCCGCCGCCGCGAGCTGAGCGGCATTCCAGGTGAGCGCGGCATTGAACTGCACCACAAACGGCTGCAGCGCACCGATCATTGCGTCCGCTTTTGGCGTGAAATCTGCCGGGGCATCGCTGCGATTGGGTGCCGGCGGCAGATTCGAAATAACAGGTACGGCCATCAGATAACCCCTTCAACAGTAATAGAGCAGTCGGAAACAGTCGGGCCGGAAAACACGATCTGAAAGTCCTTATAAAATCCAAACAGGATGGTGGCCTCGTACGACTCTTCGCCGATCCACACCACCGGCGTGGCGCGCAGATCAGCCAGAAGGCGCCGAACGCGAGTCACCTCGGATGTGTCCAGCGCGATGTCGAAATCAGCTCGGTTGGAGAACGAGCGCTGAATGACTACGGTGTTGCCGAAGTCGTCGGTGGATTTGCGGCTGTAGTCGTTGATGCCGACCGAACTGCCATACAGAGCAGTACCGATTTGCTTCACAGCACCGATCACCACATGACCAATCGCTGCCACCTCCGCTCCGGCATCGATGGTCAGTACGATATTGGCCGAGCCGTAAGCCGGCATATCAAGCACCACAACGTCAGTGCGAATGCCGATTGGCTCGAAAAACCAGTCGTACCAGTTAGTCACCCCAGCATCGACCAAGCTGATCTCTTTGCGGTACACCTCCCCTTCCAGTGCATCGACCATCGAGACGGTGACAGACTTGCCCTTGAGGTTGAACAAGGCCAGGGAATTGACCACCGCCCCCGGTTTGATCGTGACTTCGATCGTGCCGGGGTTGGTAGTCAGCGACTCCACCTTGTTGTCGAACATCCGCCAGCGGTTGGTAGAGCCCAGATCTAGCCACTTGGCAGGATGATCTTTGTCGATCACCTCTTCGCCCGGCTTAACTCCCGCCGGGACGGCGGCCAGCGCTTGGTAAATGTGGTGATTCCAAATCACCTTGGTATCGATGTCGTAGGCAGTGGTCGAAACCCATGCCGCGAAGTCCGTTTCAGGCACGTTGCTGCTGACCAACTTGGCCGGTGTTATTTCAACCGGCTTGATGAGTCTCATAGGGCGTAATCCCTTTCTTTTGGTGCACCTTCGGTATCCCACTTCTGAAGCAGCGCGGCGACTTGCTGATTGGTCTTGGCGATCTGGAACCGCTGCGATTTGTTTTCCTCACGCATCTGTTTGAGTTCGGACAAGAGCGCAGCGTTATCTCCGCCACCCCGCAGCATTGACGCCGTCTGGTTGGCATTGAAAATCCGGCTCGGGCCGGTGACCTCCAGCTCCGGACCGTTCTCGCCCACCAGGCGCAAACCACCGCCGAAGTCACCACCGCTGGCATAGCCGGGCACCTTGATTGCCTGGCCCTTTTCCTTGGCCGCGTTAGCAATGGCCTGGGCCAACTGGTCATAGGTGATTGCGCCGCTTGCGAGCTGCCCCTGCCAGTAATCCTTGCCAGCTGCATCGGCCTCCCGCCCCAGCAGCGACTGATACACCGAATCGATCAGCGTGCCGTTGTTGGTTGAGGTTCCATCGGAGGCTTTACCGGTGATGCCCGTCAACGCAGCCACGACCGCGAGGTTCATCGCATTGATGGCAGCGGTAACACCCATCACCGAGTTGTCCACGCCGTTCAACGCATCCATCTGCGCCTGGGCGAACGCCAACTGCGAATCGAACTGAGCCATCTGAGCGTCATACGCCGCCTTGGCCAGCTCGATTTGCGCCTCCAACCCTTTCAGCGACTTCTCGGCAGTGGTGAGCTGCTTGCCATTGATGCCGTTCAGCTCGGCGACGACGTTAGCCGTGCGCCCCTGATCCCGCGCGAAATCCTCCATGGAGCCGTACAGGTCGGTGTTGTTGTTGCTGACCGTATCCAGCGCATCGCTCAAACCAGTGAAGCCCGACAGCGACCCGCCGGAACGTGCCGTGGCCAGCGCGCTTTGCAGCGTGGCTTGTGCCTGGGCCCGCAGCATCTTTACGGCGTCATCCGAATCGCCACGCAGAGCCTTGAGTGCATTGCCCAGATCGTTGCCGACCGAAGTCAGGCCGCTGACGCTTTCTGTCGCGGTGCTGACCATGTCATTGAGTGAGGTGACACGCGCGTTATAAGCCTCGGTCGTCGCCTTCTGCTGGGCAGAGATTGCACGCTGCAGGGCGCTTTGAGCGTTGCCTGCTACACCGATCAGTTGCTCGGACATCGCTTGCACGGCGGCTGCGGCTGCGTCCGCGCGCTGCTCAAGGATCGAATAGGCTTGAGCCGCATTCCCGGACAGGCTGGTAAGCGTGACGTACATCTGCCGACCCGACTCGGTTGTCCGATCCAGCGCTTCGACCATGTCCCGATACGCCTCACGTGTACCCGGCAGCTTCACGCCCATCGCTTCGAACTGCTTGTTCACTGTCGACAGCGCGTAGTCGGCTTTTTCCGTGTCCGTGTAGAAGTTCTCGAAAAAGGAACTTTCTCCGGCTTTCAGGGCTTCCAGCCCGCCCGCCATGGAAATCAATTGCTCCGCCATGAATCCCGTGCTGACCGACACGTCGTACAGCTTCAGACCCAGCATGTCGAATGAGTCGTTGACGCTGTACAGGTCGTTGACGAACGTGGTCAGCGCCTCGAAGTTGTAATTCTCCAGGCCGGAGTTGGTCGCCGCATTGATCGCCGAAACGGCCGAGTCACCCAAGCCAGAGAACCACTTGTCCAGCTCCTCCTGGATCGCTTCAGGCGTCTTGCCCTGCGTGCTGATCTTGGTGGCCGCCACGTTCAGCCCGTCGAAGACCGACTCGCTGAGTTGAACGCCGAGTGCCGAAAACAGCCCCATGGAATTGAGCAGCTTGTCGTTATAGGCGGCGCCGAGCGCGCTTTCAGTCTCTGCGTCGAGATCGCTATATCGCGTGCGTTTCTTGCTGCTGGAAAACAAGCCCCCTTTTTTCTTCTGGTAAATGTACTGCTGCGGATCGAACTCGCCATTTTCGACACCGAGGGAGATGCCGCCGTCCTTGGTCTCCCACGCGCCCCCGAACAGCTTCTTGCCCACCGCACCCCAAACCGCCTGGTGCAAGGTCGAGCCGCTGATGATTGCAGCCAGCTTGCCACCCACCAGCTTGCTGTTGATCTTGTCCTGGATTTCCATGATCCCGGACTGAATCGCCAGCGGCGCCATGGTGGCCTTGCCCACTGCGGTGTGGCCACCGGTTTCGAGCATATCGCTTGCGCTAGGACGAACCCCGGCGTCGTACAGCTTGCCGGACTGGTACATGCCCATGATGACTGCCAGTGGCCACATGGCGGCGGCACTGCTCATGGCGGCACTGATCTGCCCACCGAGCGAAGCTGCCGTAGCCGCCGCTCCCGCTTCTGCTGCCGCGTATGTTGCCGCCGTGGTTGTGGCCACCCCTGTGGTGAACTGCGCACCGATGGCCGTTGCGCCCTCCGTGACTGCGCCTGAAAGCACAGCGCTCGTAACACCTTGCGCGCCAATGGTGGCCGCCGTCTGCGCTGCAGTCGCGCCCGTGAATGTCGATACCAGACTGCTAAAGCCATTCGACAAGGTGCTGCCGATGTTGGAGAGCATGTTGCCGTAGTAGCCAGCACCACCTTGAATGGCGCCACCAATACCACCGGAGGCATAGCCCGACGCAATCGACGAACCCACACCGGTCAGATTGCTCCACGCCGAATACAGGTTTTTGCCGAGGCTAACCATGCCACCCCAGCCGTTAGCATCGCCCGCGGATCCGCCCTGACCCGTTGCGCTACCAAGAAGCTTGCCCCATATCGACGACAAGCCCTGACCATTGTCGGTACCAGTCAGCCAGTTGCTGATCGAGGCCAACAGCGGTTTGGTGGTAAGCATGTGAGCAATCTCGCCCAAGGTCTGCTTGAAACCCTTCTTCAAGTTATCCCACAGGCTTTCCGCACCGCTGCCGATGTTGCCCCAAGCACTGGCAAAGGCCTCGTCGATACGATCGATTGCGCCCTCGGTCATCTGCCCCCAGATCGTGGCCTTGCTGCGGTTGACCTCGTACTCGTTGCCAAGCTTGGCCAGGGCATCCTGGTAGCTCGCTGCATTCTCTGGGTACAGCGCCATGGCAGCGTTGAGTGCTTCCTGATCAGCGGTGTAATCCTTTAGCAGCTTCGCCTCCGGATACAGGCGATCCATGATTCCGCCAGCGCTACCAGCCTGCTGGACGAGTTTGAGCGCCTCCCTTTGGGCCTCGGTCGCAGCCAGCATTTGTTTATATTCTTCGCTGCCGACTTCAATGTTCTTGCCGGCAAGCGCAATGGTCAGCGCCTTTTCCGCGTTGTACGCAGCCAGCGCATCGGCGCCCATCAGGGTGGCCTTGGCTTGCGCAATCAAGTCCGCCGTTTCTTGTTGAAGGTTGTACGCCGACTGGCTGACGTTGAGCTTGTCCTGCGCGTCCTGTTGGGCCTTCAGTGCCTTCTCCACTTCCGCCCGTGCCGCCGCGCCGGTTTTCAGCAGTGCCTCTTCAACCTTTTGCTGCAGGCTGAACTCGCGGGATTTGTCAGTGCCAGCCAGATAGGCAGCAGCCAAACCGGTGGCCGACTGGATGGCGATATCGGCTTGGGTTTTAAGATCAGTGAGGGCCTTGACCTGGTTTTTCGCTTCGGTGGCAGCCTCTTTCGCAGCGCTGTTACCGTCCTTGGTCGACTTTGCGGCAGCGTCGTCTGCCTTCTTTTGGGCATCCTTGGCTGCCGCGACCTTTAGGATCTCAGCTGCCATTTCCTTGGTGAGAAGCTTGTTCTCGGAAATGAATCGATTTGCCGCCTCTACGGCTGTTTTGTCCTGAGAGGTGGCAAGCTGTTTTTGCAACTGCTCCAGATATTTCTGGCCCACGCCCGCCGCTTCCGCTTTCGCGGCAGCGTTTTCACGCTCGGCCTGGGTGAGCGCGTTGGTTTCGCCAGTCAGCTGGGAAACGGTCTCCTTGAGCTTGTTGAGCTGAGCAGCCGCGGACGCCGAGGACGTGCCGCTTTCTTCGATAGCGACGGCCATTGCCTCGGTAACGCCGGGAACAAGGCGCAGCTCGTCGGCCACAGCCTTCCAATCAACCACGATACCGGAAGCTTGGTCTTTAGAGGCCTTGCGCACCTTATCAAGTGCGGCCTGAGTGTCCGCAGGAAGGCTGACCAACCCTGCCATGAGGCCGTCAGCCCCCGCAGCCCCCATGCTACGAAGGTCATTCTCGAACTTGTCGGCCATAGCGCCAGACATTTGAGCAACCTTGCTCTGCGTATCGGCGATATTTTCCTGAAGACCCCGCAGAGTTACCGACTTTCCAGCCCGATCAAGCTCGTTAAACCGCTTGGTGAGCTTTTCGATAGGGTCAGCAAGATCACCCAGCTTCTTTTCCAGATCGCCGGTATTGTCTCGCAGGGTGAGAAACGCAGTGGCTGCTCCGATGGCGAGCATGGCAATACCAACCGGACCGCCGAGCAGCCCTATCAGCGTGCGCCCTGTTCCAACGATAGCAGCCTGCGCGGTACCCACGGCCGCTGTCGCTCGGGCTTCAGCCATCCGAGCCTCAGCCAACTGCAAAGCTAGCTGCTTCTCAACAGCCATGCCACTGATGCGGGTTTTTGAAGCCGCAAGCTCTTTTTGAGCCAAGAACACGGCCGTTTGGGCTTTCTGTTGATCGGCCTGAGCAGCGAGCAATACATCTGCTGCCTGGGCACGACGGGCGATCGCATCTTCGATGGCTGCTTTGGCGGCCAGGACCGAGCCAGCGGCCGAAGCCGCCAAACCGCGAGCGTAGACTGCGAGCGCGCCAGCTGCGGCAACGCCAGCCACTTCAGCTACGGTGCTGAAGTTTTCAGCCAGGGTGACGATTCCAGACGACAATATGCCAGTAAAATCAATCGACTCATTCAGCTGACCCACGTACACGGTGAAAGCATTATTCAGCGCAACCAAAGCATCACGCACTGCAACGCCCATGCTATCGGCTAGCAGCCCGTTGGCTTCGGCGCTTTTTTGTAACCCCTCGGTCAACGTGTCGAGGCTCAGCTTCCCTTGAGCTCCCAAATTTTTGATTTCTTCGGCCGACTTGCCGGTTGCGCTGGACAGCGTTTCCACAATGGTCGGCATTGCAGCAAGCATGGCTTGCCACGAATCCGCATCGATCTTGCCGGTTTGCAGGGATTTGGAATAAGCATCAATGGCAGAGCTGGCCTTGTCCGCCGATGCCGAGTTTGTCACCAGCAAATAGCTGAAGCTATCCATGACGTCCATGGATTGATCCGCGCTGAGGCCCATCGAGCGAAGACTGTCAGACGTGCGGATGTAGAGCTCTTGAGCCTCTTCAAGAGGTCGGTAGGTGCGGTTTGCAGTTGCAAGCAGGCGTTCTTGAACTGTGTTGTATTCGCCAAAGCTCTTGGTCGCCATGCCGATGCGGTCGGACATTTGCGAGTAAGAGTCCGCAGTCTTGATGATAGTGCCGATGGAGGCAGCGCCTATGGCGGCAGCTAACGCGCCTTTGATAAGTCCGCCCGCGCTCTGGGCGCTCGCCCCTGCACGATCAAATGCGGTATCGATACGCCCAAGGCTGGAATCCATTTTCCCGGCTGACTGCGCCACAGCTGCCTCACCGCGGGCAATTTCCTGACGTAGCTGCGCCGTGGTAGCCTCGATACGGATCAACATGCCTTGTACGTCGGCGTCAGCCATTTACTTTCTCCAGGCGAAAAAAAACCCGCCGAGGCGGGCATTGAGCTTATTAAGCAATTAGCGTGGGACATCTTCGAAAAGTAACTTTCTAGCTGCCAGCTCACACTTGCTATAGGACTGATCGGATAGTTGCATTTTCGTTTCGGCCGACGCGTATACCGATCCGGCATCGTCGATAGATTGTTGATCGGTAGGTAGCTTTTGAAGAAGCTTCTCCATAGGAAGATGCTCATCTCGGTGCCTAGCGATCTCGAATATAATTTTCGATTTCTCACGACAAATACTTGCGTACCTAAGTGCAAGATCAATTTTTTGAATAGATAAAAGAGAGCTTACCGTCTTCTCTGCAATTGCTCGGTCATCAGCAATCGCATTAACTGTTATCGCTGCGGCGATAAGCAGAACCATTATTCTCATGACAAGGAATCCAACGACTATGAGCTGGATTTATATCATAGGGTTTGCAGGCCCGCATGGACGCTCCAGCCGCGTCCGAGTTACTGGAAGGCCAACCTAGCCCTTTTTCCTGCCCATGGCCGCGACCCTAAACCCCATCCGGGCCTCCTTGGCCACGGCCTTTCTGTCGATCTTGTCCTTGTCGCCACCGCCGCCAAAGGGGTTCGTGTCGATCAGGAACTGACGCTTCGAATCCCAGGCCATGACGATCTCAACGACGGGCGTGTTCCAGGCTTCGCTCGGCGACCACCCCAGCCAGCCGGTGGCTATGTTGAATAGCTCATCGACCACACTGAGGTCGGGATCGCGCTTTACTCGTTTCCCGACTCGGCCTGCGCTTCCAGCTCGGCGTCACTTTTACCGGCAGGGTTCAGGAAGCCTTTCAGATACGGAATGACCTGGCTGCCGGCGCTATCGATTCCTTCCTCGAACACGGCTTCCTCGATAGGCGCGGCAGCGTCTTTCTTGGCCAGGTTCACGCCGGTGCCGATCGCGACAATGAAGGCGATGGTAGACAGATTCGCAGTGCCCACCGATTGCATTGCAGGCAGGATCCCGCCAAAGCGACCTTCAATCGCTTTCATGGCTTTCAGCGTTGGTTTCAGGGTGAAGACTTCGTCGCCGAGGGTGACTTCAACGGTGCCGTGGTTGGTCTTGGACATGGATATTTCTCTCTATCGAATGAAGAAGGGCTGACGCCGCAGGTTGCGGCGCCAGGTGACGCCGACCGATTAAGGCTCGATGATCTCGTACACTTCGGAGTTGATACCTAGGGTCACGGTGCGCTTGAGCACGCCCTCGACACTGATGCCGGTTTTCTTGTTGCTCATGACCTTGGCAGCCATGTAGTCAGTTTCACCGTCGACGTATACGACCTTGATCGGATAGTCATAACGGGAGCGATCCAAGAACGCTTCGACCAACTTGAGCTGGCCAGCATCACCAGCATCGAAGCCGATGGACAGCTCGACCGACCCAGCATCGGCCAGGCCTTTGAGATGCTTCGCTCGGCCTTCCGCCAAGCCGGCAAAACTCACATCGTTGATGGTGTCGCCGTAATCGCCGATGCTTTCCATTTCCCCGACTTCGACATAAATCAGGCCGGACAACAGGGTGATGGCGGCGGCATGATCTTTTGGCAGATCGGCAGTGAGGCGCGGACCGATGTAAATTCGCGTGCCAGCGCCGGTATTGATAGACATAAGCAGTCCTCCTGAGGACAGGTGATAAAGCCGCGTGGCGGCGTTGGTTCAGCGGTTTAGTGTTGGGTGATGATTCGCAGCGTCACGGCGCCCATGTAGGTACGGCCATCTGGCTCGCGATTGGACGATGTCCTGAGGACACGAACGGCAACTGCTCTGCCCGTGCTCAGTGGAAGCTTGATGCCGTCCATGGCCTCGGCGATCTCGGCGTTGATGCGCTTCACCTCGGTTTGGCCCTGATAGTCGGACCAGACGCTTAAATACAGCAGACGGTCTTCGCGCTTCTTGCCAGACAAAGGTGATGCGTTGCTCGCTATTTCGGAATCGATAACAACATACGGATACGGCGTGCACTCGGGGACCGAGTCAAACACCGGCACCGTCAGCGCAGCAGTGAGGTGCTGGTAAAGGGCTATTTGCAGCGCAACAGATGGATCAGCCATTGCCTAGCTCCCCTGCTGCGCGCGCCAGCGTCGAGCTGATTGCGCCTTCGATGATTCGCACAATGTCTTCCTTGTTCATATCGTACGAAGGCCGCAACCATGGGTGCGCAGCGCGGGCTGGAATGTCGGGGTATTTACCGAAGAAAGTGCCACCGTTTGACTTGTTGGTCTCCCGTCTCTTGCGATTCCCGGCGCGCTTGTCGCCGCTGTACCCTTTCGTTCCGTTCTCAACAAAGCGCATGTAGTACAGGTCTTTGTTGTTCTTCTTGCCCCGGATGCCGATCTGCGCATCAAGGCCGCTTTTTGAAACGAACGCAGTCAGTGCTGATGCTGCCTCGCCCGTGTCCCTGGGAATCAGTTCCTGCTGCGAAGCCAGAACAAGATCTGCGGCTTCCTGCATCGCTACGCGCAGCTCGTTATCCATCGTGGCGTGAATGTTTCGAAGAGTTTTACGAAGCTTGAAATCTCCTTCAAGACGCGAGCGCCGGGCCATGGCTTACTCCTTGGCTTTGGCTGCCTTGCTCTTAGGCGCCGCAACCTCGGCGGGAGCGGCTTCTGCGGGCACTTCTTCAATCAGCTTTCGCTGGATGAGATCAGCACCCAATTCAGCGGCAACGATGAATTCATCACCGGCGCGCTTAGAGCCCATTGGGCCGGAGAGCCCGGCTAATGCTCGAACTTTCATGGATTGATACCTCAGGGTTGTGGAACGTTTGAACACAGCAGCCGAAGCATGGAGCGCTCGTTGTCGGGCAGAACCGCCTCGATCATGTAGGTGGTGGTTTTGTGCACCAGGCGCATCTGCGCAAATACATCTGAGCGGGGACGGATGCGAATCTCAGCGGTTACCAAGCTGGTGAGCTGATCCGCAACGGTTGCCACCCTGCCGGTCGGCATGGTGATTTCCGCCCAAAGCTCGCCCACATCAGACCAGCCTTCGACGCCGCCGCCCGCACCATCCGGGATCCGCTGACGCTTCTGAAGCACGCACCGATTGCGTAATGGACCGGCACGCATCAGACGCCCAGCCCGACACGATATGGAGCCAATAGCGAGCGCGAGCCCATTGGCAATGCGCTAGATATCGTGCCGACCACAACATCTTCCCGGTTCCCATACAGATGGCCGAGGACCAGAAGGCAGGCGGCAACGATGGACGGGGAAATAACAATTGGATCTACACCTGCAGCGCCCTCCAGCACCGCGGCTGCCAGACGGTCAGCATCAGCATAGAACGCACGGTTGATGTACTGAGAGACGCTGTCCTCGGCAGCATCAAGCAGAAGCTGGACATGATCGAGGTCAGCGTCATCCGCCCGGACATGCTGCATGGCAACTGCGATATCGATAACCGACATGATCAGTCCGCCTTCTTGGTGGCCTTCTTGACCTTGCCAGTGGTGTCGAGCGACAGGTTTTGATTGACTCCGTCACTGGTCAACGCTGTGGTGGCGACTGCTGGCTCGTCGTCGAGCGTAACGATGACTTCGTCTTCGGACTCATCAAGTGCTGCGTAGCCCTTTTGGACAAGCTCACGGCCATGCTGCTCGCCGGTTTCGAAGGAGCGACCCTCGACCACCGTCATTCCGCCCAGATAAAGCGGCTTCAGTGTTTTCAGTTTCATGCTGCCTCCAACGGGCCGCCACATTGGCGGCCCTCAACAGGGTTAAGGCGCAGGGGTGGCGAACGTGCCGTAGATGAACGCTTCCGGACGCTTGACCGCCAGAGCCAGACGCTCTTCGCAACGGATCGAGATCATGTTCTTCTCGAAGTCGTCAGCGTTCTCGGTAGAGATCACCACGTTGGCGTCCTCGCGATCGAAGATCTGAGCGCCGGTTTGGAAGGCACCGGTAAGGAACTTGCCGAGGAACGCTGCCAGTTCAGTTGCAACAACTGGCAGACCCCACAGAGTAGGGCCGGCGAGGCTCAGCGGGTTACCGATGATGTAACGACCCAGGGTGTCCTTGGTCAGCTCGATCTTCGCCCAGTCAGTGAAGTGAAGCACGTGCCCGCTGGCCGGCAAGCGCGCCAGTTGGGACTGGAGCATGGCCAGGCGCAGCTGGTCGATCTGGGTCATCGCATCAGGCTCGAAGGCGGCCGAGTAGGCTTCGGCCTGCGGCACGATCCCCTGCAGGTGCACACCAGTACCGTCGCCGAACAGGATCTCCGACTCTTCGGCGTACTTCAGGCCATAACGCATTTCGGCGTCGATGGTCGATTGCAGCTGAGCGAAGTCATCGAGGATCTGCTTCGATGCCTTGAACATATGCGCGATGGTGGTCACCGGCGTGATCTTGGTATCGAACTGGATATCGCTGTACGGCTTCGCGGTGTTTTCAGCAACAACACGCGCGGCGTTGGTGAAGCCGGTTTGCTGTACCCAGAAGATCGCCGGGGAGGTAGTACGGCCCGGCGCAATCAAGTCGCGGATGAACAGGCGCTGCTTCGGCATGACGTCAATGCCTGGCAGACGCTGAGGCTCAACTACACCTTCTGCCACACCGGTACTCAGCAGCGCAGCGTTAACCGGAACGCTGACGCGGCGGTTGCCTTGAATGCTTTTGGCGAACTCAGCCAGGGCTTCGCTCTTGATGACGGTACCGCCCAGGGTCTCACGCTGAGAAGCGGCGGCCTGGGTAGGAATGCGGGCGAACTCCTGTTCCAGTTCGCCGAGCTGGGCTTTAAGCTGCTTCTCGGCTTCGGTCAGGGTGTTGAACTTGATAGCCATTTCATCAACGGCGGCTTTGGTTTCAGCAGACAAAGTGCCTGCCTTTTTCGCTTCGCCGAGCGCGGCTTCAGCTTTCAGACTGAAGTCACTGGAAGCCTTTTCGAGCTCTTCGCTCATTTTGGCAAGCAACTGGGCTTGGTCGGACATGGTTTCGTTTCCTTAATTAGTAGCGGCTGCCGAGAACCGAGCGAGTGCTCGTTCAAGTTCGGCGATTGGTTCGGCCAGATTGGCCAGGTTGTCGGCAGCGTCTTGCATACCGGGTCCGCCAGCGTCGTGCGTGCCGGACTTGATCTCTTGAATCAGGGAGCGGCGCTCGCTGCGCGGCATGCCCTGCTTGGCGAGAAGTAGGTCGAGTTTTCGAGCGGCGATAACGCTGCTCTGAGCCTTCGTCCCCTCCTTGATGGAATCTGAATCGAGAAGCGTGTCGGCGAAACCCTGTTCCACCGCAGCGGATCCACCGATCCAGCTTTCGGCATCCATCAGCTTTTGCATGGCCTTGAGGTCGCCACCGGTGCGGGCTGCGTATATGTCGCCCATCGCCGCATCGAACGGCTCCATCATGTCGGCGACTTCGCGGAACTGGTGGCGATTGCCCGCAGCAATGGTCCAGCCGTTGTGGATCATCAGAAAGCCGGATCGAGCAACCTGTATCTCGTCGCCCGCCATCGCGATAATCGACGCAGCTGATGCAGCCAGACCCAGCACCTTTACGGTGACATGGCCCTTGTATTCTCGAAGGATGTTGTAGATCGCCAGACCTTCGAACATGTCGCCGCCAGGTGAATTGATATTCACGGTGACGTCCGCCCCGTTGATCGACCGGAGCGCGGCACTGATACGTTTGGCGGTGACGCCCTCTCCCGACCACGGATCGAACCCGATGGCATCGAGAACGGAAATCGTATTCTTGTCATCCTCGGCTGCCGCTTGGATGCCAGCATTCCAGCGCTCCATGGCTTGAGGCATCAGGTCAAAGGAAACGCCCGCGCACGGACGACCCGCCGGCGCAGCCGGAAGGCTTCGAATTGTCATGGGTCAGTCTCCAGGGTTGCCGGAGTTCCGGCCTTGTTCGTTCGGTGTGAGCCAGGCAGTTAAGGCCGCGCGGACTTGCTCGCCGCTACCAGCGCCCTGCCCCAGCATTTCGATTGGGAGCAAGTTCGACTGGACGGTGTAGACATCGCCGCCGGGGATCGGCGGAAGATTTTCAAGGCGCCGGACCTCGTTGCGACTCATCCAGCCATTCTGCAGGCAGATGTTGTAATAGCTCGCTCGCCCCTGGCTGTCAGCCCTGAGCAGACCTTCAACCGAGAACTCCGCGAAGTAACGGTCGTCGCGATCCAGAAGGCAGCGAATGATTTCCTGCTCGATGTTTTCGAGCAGGGGCCGCAGGCAGTTGGTGAGGAACTGCAGGTTTTGCCCCTCTACGCTGGAGGCCCAGCTGCTCTGCTTGTCCATGTGGCCCACCATGAACGGCGGCACACGGAACCAGCGACACACCTCTTCAATGCCGTAGGAGCGAGACTCAAGCATCTGAGCCGCTTCGGGGTTCATGGTGATGCCCTGGTACTTCAACCCCGCCTCGGCGACCATGATCTTGCCGGCGTTTTTGGAACCCATGAAGCCTTCAAGGCTTTTGCGCAGATGCTCGCGCTGGTCAGGCTTGAGTATCTGGTCGCTGCTCAGGATGCCGGAGGCCTGCATGCCCTGAGCGAACACCTTGGCGGCCGCTTCCTCTGCGGACATCGCCGCGCCGAATATCTCTTTGCCGGTCGATACCGGCAACATGCCGCACACCCCGTCGAGGCCAAAGCCACGGATGTGCATCATGTCGTCCTCGGCAATAACCCTTGGCTTACCCTTGACCGTGTACTTGTATTCGAGTCGCCCGTTTTCGAGCCGCTTCACCGTCATGAGCTGGGGCAGCAGCGGATCCAACGCAACAATCCGAGAGCCGATCCGGCGCTTCTCAACGAAGGCATTGCCGCGTAGACAGATGCTGGCCACGATCATCAACATGAACCGGCCCGGCGTCATTTCGGCATTGGGGCGTTTCGTCAAAATCTCATACAGCGGGTGATTCGTAGCAGGGACCCGTCCGCCGTCGCTGTGCCGCTCGTACAGCCGAAGAGGCAGTGTCGATACTGTTTCCGAAAGGAGACGAACACATGCCCATACGGCCGAAAGCTGTAGGGCCTTGTCCACAGTGACGGACTTGCCGGAAGCCGACGTTCCGAACCACTCTTGCCAGAACGTATCAGAGGTCAAACCAACCGGCACGCCCAGCCAATTCTGGAGGGCAGATCGAACCCGCCCGGGTTTCTTATCGCGCGCCATTAAATGCCTACCATGATTGGGTTGTCGTAGAAGCCGCTGGTGTCAGGATTGCCGGCCAGAATCATTGCCCGGTTGACGCCCATTAGCAGGGCTACCGGGCCGTCGATCTTGTTCGCGTTTTTCTCCTTGCGGGGAAAGACGTTCTCGTTAGCGTCAGGTTTTGCGGTGACGTTGCCCATCATCCAACTGAGAATCGGATTCCCGTCGTGATGAAAGCGTCCGCTAAGAATCGCGCCATTGAGCTCTTTCATGGCCGGCGAAAATGTCTTCACAGTTTTGGGGATCTTGACCGGAGTGTGCCCAAGCGCCTCAAAGTCCTGAGCAATCTGGAAAGCGCCCCATTCGTCATGCGGAATCTCTGTCAACGCTACGTGGTTGGCATCTTCGAGCAGGTCGTCTCGGACCAGGTTGAAACTCACCTCGGCGCCATCGCAGCCTGTCAGTACTCCCTGATTCAGCCATTTCTGATACCGCTCAATGACTGCCCGCTCCTTGCCGTACTGGATGGTTTCCTCCGGCAGGTAGAAGCGCGGAGCGATGCAGTAGTAGTGCAGTACGCCGTCAATCATCCGATAGAACAGGTTGATCCGGGCACAGATGTCGGTCTTCGATGCCAGGTCGAGACACATCAGGCATTCGGAACCTTCGAAATCTTCGAACAACAGACCAGGATCAGCGCAGTCGCTCCACGCTTCCATGTTGAAATAAGCCGCACGGGCTGAAACCCAGACGTTGAGGTGTTTTGTTTTGAACGTGTTCTGAAAACTGGCGTTCTTGACGGCCTTCAATTGCTGGCTTTCCAAGTATTCCTGGTAAACCGAAACGCCCATATTCGGATTGGCTTTGGCCATGACCGCGGGATCGGTCCAATCGTCGCCTTCGTCGATGGTCCAAATCCAACCAAACAGCTCCTCGTCGGTCACCGTCCCTTCGAGCATCTCGACGACGCGGCGGCGCATCTCATAGCACGGGCCTTCGATGTTGCTGCCAGCAGTGGTGATGATGAACATCAGCGGCTGGAGCCTGGCACCCATACCGGTGACCATGGTTTCGTACAAGGCAGCAGAATCGTGCTCGTGGTATTCGTCGACAATGGCGCAGCTCGGCGAAGCCCCGTCACCAGGGTTACCAATCACCACTTCGAACCGGCTGCCATCAATAGGCTTGCTCATGTTCGAGGCGTTGACCTCGATCCCGGCCGCCTCCATCAGCATGGGCGAGCGAAGAACCATCAAGCGTGCTGGGCGGAAAACTTCCCACGCCTGCTTCTCGGTCGTTGCGCCGCTGTAGATCTCCGCGCCGAACTCCCCGTCGGCGACAAACATACCGATGCCAACCGAGGCGGCGATAACGCTTTTACCGTTCTTGCGCGGGACCTCCCAGTAACTTTCGCGGAACCGGCGCAGGCCTGAGCGCTTCTTCACCCAGCCAAACGTGACGGCCAGCCCGAACTTCTGCCAAGGCTCCAGGGTGATCAGTTGACGCTTGCGGGCCCATTCGCCTTTCACGTGCGGCATGAGCTGCGCGAGCTTCAAGTACTTCTCGGCCTTCTTGGCGTCGAACTTGAACGGGAAGCTCGCAGACTTACTCTTGATCAGATCATCTATGTGCCGCTGGCAAGCCAGCTGGACGTATCGGCACGCAGGGACATGACCTCGAATCACCGCACGCGCCCAGCGGTTCGCCGCTTCGACGTTCGGGTGCTTGAAGGCCATGGTTATCCATTAAGTAGTGCCGAAAAGGCGTTGGTTTCTCCGGTCTTTTTCGCTCCCACAAGGCGCGTACGGCTCGAAGGATCAAGTCCGAGCAGCGAGCCGAAGGTGACCATCTGCGCCATCGCTTCTTTGGCCGCGGTGAGTGCCGGGTTTTTGATCGGCGATCCCATTGCCGACTGGACGACAATGCCGAATTCCACAACCGAGGCCTGCGATGCGCGCCAGTTGGCGTAGGCAGTACAGAACGCCTCGACGTTATGCAGATCGGTGACGCACAAAACCTTTTCAGCCAGGAGCGCCGGAACGACCCGAGCCCACATTTCTTGTGAGTTCGGACACAGCCACTCTGGGGGGTCGATATTGGTGACAAGCTCAAAACTGGGCTCATCTTTGTTAAGTTTTCGTTTGCCGGGATTCCCGGCCAACTCCTTGGTGGCCGTGGGTTTCGGGCGACGGCCGGAGCGCCCCTTGACCCCCGGCATTCGCTCAACTCCTGAATTTCATTTTTCGCGGGTGCATGCAAAAGGCCAAGGGGACGGTCATGTAACCGAAAGGCCTGAACTTTCACCCCTCCCCCTGCGAACCGTTCTCATTCGCGCAATTCTCGACCGAAACCGGCCGATTTGCCCTTTTCCGACGCCGTTTTTGCCTTGTGGCATGGGCCGCACAGGGACTGAAGGTTGCCATCGTCCTCGGTGCCGCCATTTGCACGACTGATCATGTGGTCAACCTCGTTCGCCGACTCAACCCGACCCGACCTTGCGCACAACTGGCAGAGGTAGTGATCGCGCTTCAGGATGCGGGCGCGCTGGACGCGCCAGGCATGACCGTAGTTGCGGGAAGTCGTGCTACCCGACCTATCCTCGCGCTTGCTCCAACCTGACCGGAGTTCGGCATGGGCATCGCAGTAGCCTTTTTGATCGGCTGACTTGACCAGAGCCGGACAACCGAAGGAGCGGCATGGGCGAGCCATGATCAAGCCTCCAGCGAGATTCGAATCATCGCCATGAGCGCACCGATCAATGCCTTGTCGGACTGCTTGGCAATCGCGATCACCTCGGCCTCAACCTTCATGACCTCAGCCTGCTCTTCCGGCGTCAGCTCGCTGACCATGCCCTTCATCTGGTAGTACTCGGCCTTGCCACTCATGTTCCGCATCCTCGCCGCGTGTCGCGACACAATTTGCACTCTCGCGAAACGTGTCGCGCCTTATGGTGTTTTCCGCTCTACAGCTTCGTTGACCTTCTCCGCTGCCTTGCTCGCAGTGTCGGCGGCCTGGACTGCTGAATTCGACGCTTCTTGCACCTTCACCGCTGCATCCTGCGTCTTCTCGGCCAGGCTGTTGAGGCGGACGTCGCGCTTACCCAGCGCTGCGTCGTAGGCAGCGCGAACCTCTGCGAGCTGCTTGGTCTGCTCACTGCTCGCTGACCACACGCCAGCCTGATAACCAAGGATCAGGCCGCCGACGAGCAGCAGCGCGGCGATCACCCAGATCTCTGCCCGACGCCACCAGCGGCGAGCAATGAATTCCATAGCGCATCTGTCCATCAGCTGATGCCTCCCAGCTTGGTACGCAGGCGGGCGATCTCTTCGCTCTGCGAGGTAACCGTTGCAGTGAGCTGTGCGACGTGACTGGTGAGGGCTTCGATCTTTCCCTCCATCCGACCTACCGCTGCGGCGAGCTCGTTGCGCTCCTTCGCGAACTGGTCAGCGCGAGCTTCAGCCTCCTTTCGTGCAACACGCTCGGAGTCCAGGAGCTCATTCAGCCGGCGAAGCGTGAAGATATCGGCGTTATCCATCGCCCTGTCGGCAGCATCCTTCGACAGGAATTTACGCAACCAAAGGAATGCTGCCAGCAACACGGTTCCGGTACCGCCAAGCCAGGTGGCTGTGCCTGGGCCGAGGTCAGTAGGATCCATCCGATACTCCAGAAACGAAAAAGCCCCGCACAATGGCGGGGCTCAGAATTTTTTGGTCGTCTCTCATAACGCGCAAGATCGACATGATTGGGTTAATTTACGGCCAAGTGGCCATCATGGTCAAGCGGCATCAACAAAGATTTGTTCTCGGTCGAAAATCTCGGTGGCATGGATCACCGCAGCCTCTTCCAGCTGCTCAAGTCGCTTGTGTATTCCACCACGCCAGTTGCGCCGCGTGCGCTCCGGTGAGCCAGCCAGATCCCAGGTGTTCATGTCATAGAACTCGGCCGGCAGCACAATCATGTCGGTCGAACGCTTACCCGACTGAACGCCCTTCAGCTTCGGGATAGCCCAAGCCGTGAGCGCTTTGTAAATGAACAGCTCGGGCGCCGGCGAAGTCATTCGCGAGACCAGCCTGCCGATCGCGGCGACTTTGTTGGCCTTGTGAGTTGAATACTTGGCGACCAACACGTCCCACTGCGCGGGGGCGAGCTGGCGGTGCAGCAGCGCATATAAGCAGCAGTCGTAATCGAACTTGTCGCGGGGCGATAGGGAGCTGCCATTTCCGCCTTGGCGCAGATCGGCGTCGATCAGCTTTTGCCAGGACTGCTTGGTGCTGTTATCGATGTTATCGGCGGCGAGCACGCGCACGAGGGTGCCCATCACGTCTTTATACATACCCATGCTCAATCCCCCTTGTAAGACGAACCGCCAGGCCCGCGGCTGTTTGCTGTTTGGTATTCATCAACGATCAAGTGAGTCGGATTTTTGCCGGTGATCTGTGCGCCACCCCGACGAGCCATTCGGCCGAGCTGAACCACCAGCTGCTCCAGCGGCACCACCTCAAGGGTCTGGGCATGGACGAAGCCGGACGAGTGACAGCCGATGCAATCGAGCTCGTAGAAAACGCCCCTGATCATTCCTTTACCAGCGCACGACGGGCAGTCGGTAAGCGGGATCAGGGTTCGCACTAAGGCGGGTCCGTGCGACTTTTTCATACGGACACCACCAAACGCCGGTGAATGGCTCGGACATCAAGCCCGGCTTCCGGCTCGTGATGAATCACCAGTTCGAACCCGTCTTTCATGGTGATGATCAGACGAGGCCGGCCGGCCTCAGCGAATTGGACCGCCGCTATCAGCTTCGGATTTACAGCGAGGCCAGAGGCCGCATTGAGCAAAATCATCATTTTTAAACCTCGCCTATGGTTGATTCTTGAATGGCCTCGCAGCCCTTGTGTTGCGTGGCTTCCAGCCCATTACCAGAATCTCCCGTTCTAAAGCCGGTCAATCCGTGAATGTGATGAAAACCCTTCTGGTCTAGATGCGCGTGCCACTTCTCCAAGGCATCGCGCTTGCGGCTCATGACGTCGGACTGGATGTACACCTTCACGTTGTGGCCCATCGCGTGGTTGATCAGCAGCTCGCCAATCAGGTGGTCGACCCCAATGTCTGCCCAACCGGTGCGGGCCACTTTGCGCAGGTCGTGGCTTGTCCATCCGCCCTTGCCCAGGCGGGTGAACACTGCGCTGGCCTGGCCCTCGCTCAGCGCCTTCCCGTTGCGGGACGGGAACAGGAACTGCCCGTCGTAGCCGTTCGCCCACTGGGTTTCGCGATAGGTCATCAGCAGCTGGCGCACCTGGTCGGTCAGCGGCAGGTGATGCTCGACGCCGGTCTTGGTGTTCTCGGCCGGAATGAACCACTCACGCTCGGCCAGGCTGACGTGCGACCACTGGGCCTGACGGGTCTCACCGATGCGGGTGCCATGGCACAGCATCATCAGGGCGAACAGGGCATCAGCCGGCGCGGTGGTCATGGCCTCCCGCAGCTGGGTGAGCAGGTCTTGAAGCTGGGTCACCCGCAGCCGTGAAGGCTTCACCCCGACCTTTGCCTTGGAGAAATCGCTGAACTTGACGTCCTTCATAGGATTGGTCGCGATCAGCCGCAGCTTGAACGCCTGCCGGAAGGCCAGGGCCAGCAGCTGGAACGCCGAGCGCACGTAATCGATGCCGATGGTTTCCTGCGCCGGCCACATGAATTGATCGTCGAGCGTGGCCTTGTCGATGCCAGCCAGCGGCACAGCGCCCAGCAACGGCTTCAGGTGGCACTTGATCAGTGAGGCGCCGGTCTTCTTGCGCTTGCTCGACAGGCTGCGGTCGCGGGCCATGCGGTCGGCGTACCAGTCCAGCAACTCGCCAGTGGTGACCCACTTCGACAGGTTGGAACCCTCACCGGCATCGAGGCGCAGGCGAATGCCCGGCAAGGCCGCGGCTACCTGCTTGGCATTCAGCTCAGGGAAGCTGCCGACGAGGTTCCATTTTCCCTTGAGCACCAGGTACCACGACGCCCGGGCGCGATC
>Ga0247725_1000331_pt1 | contig 41387 bp, 33 predicted proteins | sample OKSTACKMCFT3sol_FD_183021 | JGI IMG/M metagenome (GOLD analysis project Ga0247725, IMG submission 183021) | Subsurface sediment microbial communities from gas well in Oklahoma, United States - OK STACK MC-FT3-sol | ecosystem: Environmental > Terrestrial > Deep subsurface > Rock core/Sediment...
GCCACCCCTGCGTCGCTGCGCTCCGACTGCCCGGCCGGATGGCCGTGGAACAGGTGGCCAGATGGCCGTGGAATGCCTGGCCAGATGAGCGTGGACTGGGTGGCCGGATGGCGTGGAATCCGCAGACATGGCGCAGGTGGTAGCGGATTACCATGCGGTGCGCCTAGGAGGCCTACCGCCGTTGCTGGCGCAAGGCTGTAATGGTTACTGGCATGGCCGTCCGGGCATGCTCAATGCGGAGGAGGCTGGCCTGTGTTAAGTGTTCAGCAATGGGCGCTGCGCAGCGCCGATCCTTTTTTAGGCCTGGCTAAGCATGTGCCATTTACCCTGCAACGCTGGGTGCTGGAAGCGGCTGTAGCCCGCCTTTTTTCCGCTTCTGTGAATGAGGGCGCGTTCGATTTACTGCAGGGCCGCTGGCTTCGTTTAGAAGTCAGTGATTTGCAGTTGGGGTGGTGCATCACCCGAAACCGTGAAGGCTTGCGCATGGCCGCGCGGGCCCCTGTTGATGTATGCATCCGCGGTAATTGGCGTGAGTTCGTGTTGCTTGCCAGTCGTCAGGAAGACCCGGATACCTTGTTCTTCCGGCGACGTCTGGTTATCGAGGGTGATACTGAATTGGGCTTGGCAATGAAAAATCTAATCGACAGTCTCGACCCCGATCAACTGCCTCCGCGCTTGTGGCGCTCGTTATGCCGGGTAGGGGAAGTGCTGCGCGATGATCTGGCGCAGCAGGCAACTGCCAAGGCCAGTTAGCTCTTCTGTGCGCGACTGGTGTTAAGGCTGTAGCGCAGCAGATAACCCTTCGAAGTAGAGATCGCGTCAGGCCTGGGCATTCTGTTGCAGATTGTGCAACCGCCGGTCGCTGGCAATCAACTCGACCATTTCGCCATACACCAGGTCAACGGTATCACCGCTGAAGTCTTCGCCGTAGCGCTTCTTCAAACCCAGGCTGCTGAGGATGATATGCACGTTGGCCTTGACCCCATGCTGCTCAAGACAGCCACGTACACATTCCAACTTGCAACCATCGAGCGCGAGAATCGGGCGGCCACTGCTGGCTCGATTGACCAGCGAAGCCACTCGACCGCCGACTCCGGCGATGCAGGACATTTCCGCCAATCCGGCCCGATCGAGGCGCACGGCCAGTGTATTGGCTAGTTGCGCTACATTCGAGCAGCCGGAGCAGGAATAAACCAGGGGCAAGGTAGAGGCGGACATAAGCACTCCTTTGTTGGGCTACCGCATTAAGGCAGTGCTCACTCGTAGTAGTTGGCCAGGCTGGGGCGGTCCAGTACACGGATGTTACGGCGCTCCATGGCGATCAGCCCAGCGTCTATTAAGCGGTGCAGGATGCGAGAGAAGGTTTCCGGCTGGATGCCCAGTTGCGAGGCAATCAGGCGTTTAGGCACGCTGAGATGAATCTGGTCGTTACCGTCATCACCTTGTTCCTGGCAAAGGAAACGCACCACGCGGCGGCTGGCGTTGCCGGCGGTGAGGGTGTCGATTTCGTCGAGGCGCTGGTGCAGACGAATACTCAGGTTGGCCAACAGATCGAGACAGATCTTCGGCTGTTCTTCTAGCAAGCGTCGGTAATGGGTGCCATCAATACTGATCAGGTTGCTGGTCTTCAGCGCATTGCAGGTTACGGGGTAATGTTTGGCTCCGGTAAACAGTAGGGCCTCAGCAAAACTCTGGCCCGGGTGAATAACCTCCACTAATTTTTCTTGGCCTTCAAACAATACGCGGGTGAGTTTTACCTGGCCATTGAGCAGCAGGTAGAAGCGATCGGCGATATCACCTTGGTGAAATAACGCTTCGCTGCTGTCCAGTTTGCGGTGAATAGCCAGGCAGCTGACTTCGTTGAACAGCTCCTCGGGCAACCGGTTGAACAAGTGGTGCTGGCGCAAGGCCTTGAGGTTTTCTGAATCGGTCAGCATGGGGGACACCTCCTAAGCTGCCATCCTATGCGCGCTGCTCAACTACGCCCATTCCCCCATGGGGCTACCTCTAAGGAGGCAGTGTGCGTTAGTGAAGTATCCGAGATGCTAGGGTCAGGCATGTTCGTGCTTGAGTGCCGCTAATCACTGATCAATGAGGACGGCTCCGTGGATGTGAAGCAACTTTTGAGTAACAACCGCAACTGGGCCGAATCGATGAGCGCTCGCGATCCGGACTTTTTCCCTCGGTTGGCACGTCAGCAGAAACCGGAGTTTCTCTGGATAGGCTGCTCCGACAGCCGTGTGCCAGCTAACGAAGTGGTTGGGATGATGCCCGGTGAATTGTTTGTGCATCGCAACGTGGCCAATATGGTGGTTGCTACCGACATGAACTTTCTATCGGTGCTGCAATTTGCCGTGGACGTATTGCAGGTCAAGCAAGTGATTGTCTGCGGTCACTATGGCTGTGGAGGGGTACGTGCGGCACTGGGGCATGAAACTCTGGGGCTGATCGATAACTGGCTGCGAGCCCTCAAGGCGTTGCATCATCAGAACTTGCCACGCTTTGCCGGGCTGAGTGCCGAGCAACAGGTCAATTTATTGTGCGAGCTGAATGTGCAGCGCCAGGTGCGTAACGTCTGCCACACCACTATTGTGCAGAGTGCTTGGCGGCGGGGACAGAGTCTGGCGGTGCATGGCTGGATATATGGCCTGACTGACGGCTTGGTCAAAGACCTGATGGTGACTGTCGACAGTGCTGCGCAATTGGATGAGACCTTTCTCTACGACCAATAGCTGGTACGCACAGCGGCTGGCTCAGTGCAGGTGCTCCATCGACCATACAGCGGCTTCGACGCGTGAACGCAAGCCGAGTTTGTGCAGCAGGTTCTTCACGTGCACCTTTACCGTGCCTTCGGTGATGCCCAACTTGTTGCCGATCATTTTGTTGCTCAGGCCGCCGGCTATCATCTTCAGCACCTGTCGCTCGCGGTCAGTCAGATCCAGTGAGCTTGCGCCTTGCGGGGCGCGCAGGGCCTGGGCAAGTACTGTAGTCAACGCCGGGCTGACCACCAGTGCGCCCTGAAGAGCTTCACGTAAACGTATGATCAGCAGCTCCGGCTCCATGTCCTTGAGTAGATAACCGTCGGCTCCAAAGCGCATGGCATCGCGAACATCATGCTCGGCATCGGAAACGGTAAACAGCAACACCTTGCCGTCATAGTGCTGCTCGCGCAGGCGTTTGAGCGTTTCTACCCCATTGAGTTGCGGCATGTTGTTGTCCAGCAGCACCAGCTCCGGGTTCAACTGCGCCACCAAGGCGATGGCCTCTTCACCGTTATTGGCTTCCCCGACAACGCACAGGTCGCTCTCCAGTTCTATGAGCTGGCGGATGCCGCGACGCATCATGGGATGGTCGTCTACCAGCAACAACCTATGAGGGGCGGAAGACTTCATTGCGGATTGTCTCTGTTGGGTTGGCGAAGGAACTCTGGGCAGAACAGTACATGCACCCGCGTCCCACTGGGCGTGCGTGAGGAAATGTTGAGGTCGCCGCTCAGGCTACGGGCGCGCTCCTGCATGATGGTTAAACCATGGTGCTGGCGTGTGTCGAATCCTTCGGCAATGCCGCAACCGTCATCTTCGATCAATAGCTCGACTTTTTCGCCGAGCTGACGCAAATGCACCCAGGCCTGCTTGGCCTGAGCATGACGGGTACAGTTGGATAATGCCTCGCGCACGATCTGTAACAGGTGTATCTGCTCGGTGGCGGTGAGGCCAAAAGCCAGGGGCTCGCAATGCAGCAATATACGGATATTGCCGCGCTCGGCGAACTCACGAGCGGTGTCGTTGAACGCCTGGTCGATGCCGCCTTCCTGGATTTGCAGCCGGAAAGTAGTGAGTAGCTCGCGTAGTTGGCGGTAGGCATTATTTAACCCGTCACGCAGCTCATCACTGACCTGGATCAGTTGCTCACCTGATTCTCCGCGCCGAATCAAAGTCTGCAGGCGGCTGACTTGTAACTTCATATAGGACAAAGCCTGCGCTAAAGAATCATGCAGCTCACGCGCGATAATGGTGCGCTCATCCAGCAAGAGTAAACGATTGTCCTGTTCGCGCTGATGTTCGAGCAACAGCGAGGTTCCTATCAGGTTGGCCAGCGCTTGAATCAACTCTTGTTCCCAGGTACGTGGAGGGTGATTGTCCACGTAGTGCGCGCGTAATTCGCCCAGGCTTTCGCCCTGGGCGCTGACTGGAAAAATAAGCCGGCTCGGTCCTTCGTGGCGTTCACAGCTGGCGCAGTCGTTGCGTGCGCAGATTTCTCGCGATTCGCTACCGTGCAAGGCAATCAAATGCTCAACGGGCTCATTGGCGTCTCCGCGAAGGCAAAGAGTCAGGCGCAGACCCGGCAGGCGGTGCTGAAAGCGGTCGATCAGCTCGTCAAGTTGCTCTGCGTTGGCCGGGTTGCTAGCAATGCTGCGGCTGCTTGTATAGAGCAGTTCAAGTGCTGCATTGGACTGTTCGAGGTCCTGGGTTTTTTCTGCAATTCGTGTCTCTAGAGTACGGTGCGACTCCTCGATGACGTCGGCCATGCTGTTGAAGCTCAGGGCCATCTGACCCAATTCGTCAGCGGAACGGTATTCGATACGAGCGTTCAGATCACCTGCACGAAAGCGCTCTGTGGTGCCGACCAACTCCTGTAGTGGGCTGATCACACTGCTTTGAAGCTCGAACATGCCGACCAACAGAATTACCACCGATAGCAGTAGGGCTGCGCTCTGGATATTTTGCTGCCAGCTTTGCCGTTTCTCACTGAGCTTCTGCAGCAACAGCACAAACTGTTCTAGCTGATCGACAAAGCCTTCTGATGCTTGCTGGAACTGTACTTTGTCGTTCCGTTCAAGCGCGGGTTTGAGCTGCGTTTCCCAGGTCTCGAAAATTTTGTCAAAAGCTTGTTGCTGTGGGCTTTCGGTCTGCTCCTTGAGTAAGTGCTGCAGCGGGCTGCTGTCGAGGCGCCGCTGCATGTCATTGCTTAGTTGAGCAATCTGCTCGGGCGAGGCGTTAGCCTCCAGCTGCCAGTTCAGTCGGTAAGTGGCCATACGCAGCGAACCTGCAGTGTTGATGGCCGCAGCGTCGTCCTCGCTGACCCAGGCAATCAACACTGCACTGAAGGCGCTGGAGAAGGCCAGCGCGGCAATCAGTATGACTGCGAGCCCGGCTCGAGCCGGTAATGAACTTTTCAGCCAGTCAAGCATGACGGCTACCTCTAAAGAGATTTCGGTGAATTTTCAGAAATTCATGAGTGCTGCGTTTGTTGTTCAAGTTATTGATTATAAAGGATTTATTTGTTGTTTTTAGCGCTATCACTTTAGTGGTAGATGCGGTGATGGTAGGTCCTGCAGGTGGCGGGTTCCCTTGACCCAAGTCAATTTTCTCTGGCGATACGAGACTAGCCTGCCCCCCATGGACTGACATGCGGGGAGCGGTCATGGTAAGCCAAAAAGTACAGCAAGGTTTGGTGCTGGGCATGAGTACCACGGCATTCACCATCTGCTTCATGGTGTGGATGATGTTTGCTGTGCTGGGGATACCCGTCAAAGAGCTGTTGCAGCTCAACGAAACGCAGTTCGGTTTGTTGGTCTCTACACCGGTACTCACCGGGTCGTTGGTACGCCTACCTTTGGGCATGCTCACCGACCGTTTTGGTGGGCGCATTGTGTTCCTGCTTCTGATGCTGGCGTGCGTGTTGCCGATTTACTTGATCAGTGCCGCCACCCAGTACTGGCAGTTCCTAGTACTGGGCCTGTTTGTCGGTCTCGCCGGTGGCTCTTTCTCGGTGGGCATCGCATATGTCGCCAAGTGGTTCAGCAAGCAAACGCAAGGTACGGCTATGGGGGTGTTTGGTGCCGGTAACGCGGGTGCTGCGCTGACCAAGTTTGTTGCACCAGCGATTATTGCTGCCAGCAGTTGGCAGATGGTGCCCAAGGTCTACTCGGCCATCATGTTTATCACGGCCGTGCTGTTCTGGTTCTTCACCTACGAGAACAAGAAGCACCTCATGCCCAGCTCGGTGTCGTTCGCCGAGCAGCTGAAAACCCTTAAAGATCCTCGGGTATGGCGCTACTGCCAGTATTACTCAATCGTGTTTGGCGGCTATGTCGCATTGGCCCTGTGGATGACCAAGTACTACGTCCAAGAGTACGAGTTCTCCCTGCAGAGCGCTGCGTTACTGGCCGCCTGTTTCTCCTTGCCAGGTGGCCTGCTTCGCGCCATCGGTGGCTGGATGTCGGATAAGTGGAGCGCCCACAGCGTGACGTGGTGGGTGATGTGGGTGAGCTGGATCTGCCTGTTCATCCTCTCCTATCCACAAACCAGCCTGATCGTACAAACCGTCGATGGTCCGCAAGGCTTTCACATAGGCCTAAACGCCACCGTGTTTACCGTGCTGCTGTTCGTCATGGGTATCGCGTTCGCGTTCGGTAAGGCCTCGGTTTTCAAATACATCTCCGATGAGTTTCCTGATCGCATGGGGGCTGTATCCGGCATCGTCGGCCTGGCCGGAGGTCTTGGCGGCTTTGTGTTGCCGATCATGTTTGGCGCGCTGGTAGATCTGACGGGCGTGCGTAGTTCCTGCTTCATGCTCATGTATGGCGTGGTCTGGGTTTCCCTGATCTGGATGTACTTCAGCGAAGTTCGCAGTACCCCGGTTATGGGCCATGGCTCTTCGAGCCCGATGGCTTCTGCTTCTGACGATTAAGGAGACAGTTATGTCTGCAACCAAAAATATGACCAGCAATCTCCCTCCCCCCAAGGGGCCGGTTATTGAGGACTGGCAGCCAGAAGACCCGCATTTCTGGGGCACGGTCGGTAAGTCTATTGCTAACCGCAACCTATGGATCTCGATCCCCGCGCTGCTGCTGGCGTTTGCCGTATGGATGGTCTGGAGCACGGTGATCGTGCGCCTGAATGCCATTGGTTTCGACTTCAGCACTGATGAGCTGTTCTGGCTGGCAGCGCTGCCTGGATTGTCCGGCGCAACGTTGCGCATTTTCTACTCGTTTATGGTGCCGATCTTCGGTGGGCGCCGCTGGACCGCGTTGAGCACTGCTTCACTGTTGGTCCCGGCCATCTGGATGGGGTTTGCCGTGCAGAACCCGGCCACGCCTTACAGCGTGTTCGTGATCATTGCCTTGCTCTGCGGATTTGGCGGCGGCAACTTTGCTTCGTCGATGTCCAACATCAGCTTCTTCTACCCCAAGTCGCAGCAGGGCACTGCGCTGGGCTTGAATGCCGGCCTGGGTAATCTGGGCGTCTCCGTGATGCAGTTTCTGGTGCCGCTGGTTATTGGTTTCAGTCTGTTTGGCGCTGTGGGAGGAGAGGCCCAAGAGTTGGCTGACGGCGGCCAGTTGTGGCTACAGAATGCAGGCTTCGTCTGGGTGCCGCTGATTATCGCGGTGACTGTGGCTGCCTGGTTTGGCATGAACGATCTGAGCAGCGCTAACGCGTCTTTCTCTGAGCAGGCGGTGATCTTCAAACGCAAGCACAACTGGTTGATGTGCTGGTTATACCTGGCCACCTTTGGTTCGTTCATCGGCTTTGCGGCCGCGTTCCCGCTGCTGATCAAACACTCATTCCCGGACGTCAATGCTCTGAAGTTTGCTTTCCTCGGGCCGTTTGTCGGTGCGCTGATGCGCCCCCTGGGCGGCTGGGTAGCGGACAAGCTGGGCGGTGCACGGGTGACCTTGTGGAACTTCGTTCTGATGATTGCCGCTGTGTTCGGCGTTATTCACTTCTTACCCCAGGACGGTGGCGCCGGGAGCTTCTATGGCTTCTTGACCATGTTCATGCTGCTGTTCGTCACCACCGGTATTGGTAACGGTTCGACCTTTCGCATGATTCCGGTGATTTTCCGCACCCTGCATGAAGGCTGGAGTGCAGGTAAAGGCGCCGCGGCTAAAGAGCTGGCCAGCAAGGCTGCCGGCAAAGAGTCTGCGGCGGTGCTGGGTTTCACCTCGGCGATTGGCGCCTTTGGTGCGTTCTTCATTCCTAAATCATTCGGTTCTTCCATCGCCCTGACCGGTGGTCCCGAAGTCGCTCTATATGTGTTCGTTGGCTACTACGTGAGTTGCATTCTGGTGACCTGGTGGTGGTACGCACGCAAGGGTGCCAAGACACCCTGCTGAGTCATTAACCGAATCTAAGAAATGACGAATGCAGGGTCGCCTGCATTCAGCCTGAGAGGAAGAAAAAATGAGCCACCTACTCGACCAGCTGCGCTTCTTTAATCGTAAGCAGGGTGAGTTCGCCGATGGTCACGGTGAGACCCGCAAGGAATCCCGTGATTGGGAGAACGTATACCGCTCACGCTGGCAGTACGACAAGATCGTGCGTTCCACCCACGGGGTGAACTGCACCGGTTCCTGCTCGTGGAAGATTTACGTGAAGAACGGCCTGATTACCTGGGAAACCCAGCAGACCGACTACCCACGTACCCGTAACGACCTGCCCAACCACGAGCCACGTGGCTGTCCACGGGGTGCCAGCTATAGCTGGTACATCTACAGTGCCAATCGCCTCAAGTACCCGAAAATTCGCAAGCCTTTGCTCAAGCTGTGGCGCGAAGCCCGCCTGACCATGGCGCCGGTAGACGCCTGGGCCAGCATAGTCAGCGATCCGGTCAAGGCTGAGTCGTACAAGAGCAAGCGCGGCATGGGTGGCTTTATTCGTTCCAGCTGGGATGAGGCCAACGAAATCATCGCTGCCGCCAACGTCTACACCGTTAAAGAGCACGGCCCGGACCGCGTGGTTGGCTTCTCGCCGATCCCAGCGATGTCGATGGTCAGCTACGCGGCCGGTTCGCGCTACCTGTCGCTGATTGGCGGCGTATGCCTGAGCTTCTACGACTGGTACTGCGACCTGCCGCCGGCTTCACCGCAGGTGTGGGGCGAGCAAACTGACGTGCCGGAATCGGCCGACTGGTACAACTCCAACTACATCATCGCCTGGGGCTCTAACGTTCCGCAGACCCGTACCCCGGATGCGCATTTCTTTACTGAAGTTCGCTACAAGGGCACCAAAACTGTTTCGATCACCCCGGATTACTCCGAGGTGGCAAAACTCACCGACCTCTGGCTGAACCCCAAGCAGGGTACCGATGCGGCGCTGGCGCAGGCGTTCAACCACGTTATTTTCAAAGAATTTCACCTCGATAAGCCCAGCGCTTACTTCAAGGATTACGCCAAGCGTTACACCGATATGCCAGTGCTGGTGCTGCTCAAAGACCATAAAGAAGGCAGCTACCGGCCGGATCGCTTTCTGCGTGCTGCGGATCTGGCCGATAACTTGGGCCAGGAAAACAACCCAGAATGGAAAACTATCGCCCTCGACAGCAACAGCAATGAGCTGGTGTCGCCACTGGGTTCGATCGGTTATCGCTGGGGCGAGAAGGGCAAGTGGAATATTCAGGCACTGGAAGGTGGCGCAGGCCGTGAAGTTGACCTGCAACTGAGCCTGATTGGCGAAGACGTCGCCGAAGTGGCCTTCCCGTATTTCGGTGGCCAGACCCACGAGCACTTCCAGCACGTAGCGGGCGAGGCCATCCAGCTTCGCCGTGTACCAGTGCGCACCATCACCTTGGCTGACGGTAGCCAGGCGAAAGTGGCCACGGTATTTGATCTGTCTGCTGCCAACTTGGCCATCGACCGTGGTCTGGGCGGCGCTAACGTGGCCAAGAGCTACGACGATGCCGACGTACCAGGTACCCCGGCTTGGCAAGAGCAGATCACTGGCGTTAGCCGTGAAAAAGCCATCCAGATTGCCCGTGAGTTTGCCGACAATGCTGACAAGACCAAGGGTCGCAGCATGATCATCGTCGGTGCGGCGATGAACCACTGGTACCACATGGACATGAACTACCGTGGCCTGATCAACATGCTGATGTTGTGTGGCTGCGTGGGTCAGACTGGCGGTGGCTGGGCTCACTACGTGGGGCAGGAAAAACTGCGCCCGCAGTGCGGCTGGTTACCGCTGGCCTTCGGTCTAGATTGGAGCCCGGCGCCGCGGCAGATGAACGGCACCAGCTTCTTCTACGGCCACAGCTCGCAGTGGCGCCATGAAAAAATGAGCATGCACGAGGTTCTCTCGCCGCTGGCCGACAAGTCGAAGTTCCCCGAGCACGCGCTGGACTACAACATCCGCGCTGAACGTGGCGGCTGGTTGCCGAGCGCTCCGCAGCTCAACCGTAACCCGCTGCAAATCACCCGTGACGCCGCTGCGGCGGGCATGTCACCGGTGGATTACGTGACCCAATCATTGCAAGACGGCAGCCTGCGTTTTGCCTGCGAGCAGCCGGATCACCCGAACAACTTCCCGCGCAACATGTTTATTTGGCGTTCCAACTTGCTGGGTAGCTCGGGCAAAGGCCACGAGTACATGCTCAAGTACCTGTTGGGCACCAAGAACGGCGTGATGAACGAAGACTTGGGCAAACGTGGTGGGGTCATACCGACCGACGTTGAATGGGTTGACGAAGGGGCGATCGGCAAGCTTGATCTGGTGACCACCCTCGACTTCCGTATGTCCTCGACCTGCGTGTACTCGGACATCGTCTTGCCGACGGCGACCTGGTACGAAAAAGACGACATGAACACCTCGGACATGCACCCCTTCATTCACCCGCTGTCCGCGGCGATTGATCCTGCATGGGAATCGCGTTCCGATTGGGAAATCTACAAGGGTATCGCCAAGCGCTTCTCGGAGATGTCCGAAGGGCATCTGGGCGTTGAGCAGGATCTGGTCACCACGCCGTTACTGCACGATAGCCCCGGTGAGCTGGCTCAACCTTACGGCGGCACCGATTGGAAAACCGCAGGGGAAGCCCCTGTGCCGGGTAAGAACTGCCCGAACATGCGCGTGGTTGAACGTGATTACCCGAACGTGTTCAAGAAGTTCAGCTCGCTAGGACCATTGCTGGATAAGAATGGCAATGGTGGCAAGGGCATCAACTGGAACACTCAGCATGAAGTCCATTTGCTCGGTGAGCTGAACTACAAAGTACGCGAGGAGGGCGTTAGCCAAGGTCGGCCGAAAATCGACAGTGCTATCGATGCCTGTGAAGTGATCTTGTCCCTGGCACCAGAAACTAACGGCCATGTCGCGGTTAAGGCCTGGGCGGCATTGTCTGAGTTTACCGGTCTGGATCACAGCCACTTGGCCGTGCCGAAAGAGCACGAAGCGATTCGCTTCCGCGATATTCAGGCGCAGCCGCGCAAAATCATCTCCAGCCCGACCTGGTCTGGTTTGGAAGACGACAAGGTCAGCTACAACGCTGGCTACACCAACGTTCACGAGTACATCCCGTGGCGCACCATCACTGGCCGCCAGCAGTTCTTCCAGGATCATCCGTGGATGCAGGCCTTCGGCGAAGAGATGATGAGTTATCGGCCGCCGATCAACACCCGCACCATCGAGTATGTGAAGGACAAGCGCCCGAACGGTAATACCGAGATCGTGCTGAACTGGATCACTCCACACCAGAAGTGGGGTATCCACAGTACCTACTCGGACAACCTGATCATGCTCACCTTGAGCCGTGGCGGTCCGATCATCTGGCTCTCCGAGACTGACGCCAAGCGCGCTGGTATTGAGGACAACGACTGGGTTGAGTGCTTCAACGCCAACGGCGCCCTGACTGCGCGTGCGGTCGTCAGCCAGCGGGTTAAAGACGGCATGGTGATCATGTATCACGCCCAGGAACGGATCATTAACGTGCCGGGTTCGGAAACCACCAAAACTCGTGGCGGTCACCACAACTCGGTTACCCGTGTGGTGTTGAAACCGACCCACATGATTGGTGGCTATGCCCAGCAATCTTACGGCTTTAACTACTACGGCACCGTCGGCTGCAACCGCGACGAGTTCGTGGTGGTGCGCAAGATGGACAGGGTCGATTGGTTGGATGGCACCGATGACAACGCCTTACCACAACCCCTGCCGACCACAATTGACTGAGGAGTCGACACTATGAAAATTCGTTCGCAAGTCGGCATGGTGTTGAACCTCGATAAATGTATCGGTTGTCACACCTGTTCAATCACCTGCAAAAACGTCTGGACCAGTCGTGAAGGCATGGAGTACGCCTGGTTCAACAACGTTGAAACCAAGCCCGGTATTGGTTACCCAAAAGAGTGGGAAAACCAGGACAAGTGGAAAGGCGGCTGGGTACGTAACAAGGATGGCTCGATTAACCCGCGCATCGGCGGCAAATTCCGCGTGTTGGCGAATATTTTCGCCAACCCGGACATGCCCACCATCGACGACTACTACGAGCCGTTCGATTTCGATTATCAGCACCTGCACACCGCCCCCCTGGGCGAGCACCAGCCGACCGCACGGCCGCGCTCGGTGCTCACCGGCAAGCGTATGCAGAAGATCGAGTGGGGCCCGAACTGGGAAGAAATTCTCGGCACCGAGTTTGCCAAACGTCGTAAGGACAAAAACTTCGACAAGATCCAGGCGGACATTTATGGCGAGTATGAAAATACCTTCATGATGTACCTGCCGCGTCTATGCGAGCACTGCCTCAACCCAACGTGCGCTGCCGCGTGCCCGAGCGGGGCGATCTACAAGCGCGAAGAAGATGGCATCGTGCTGATCGACCAGGAGAAATGCCGCGGCTGGCGCATGTGTATCAGCGGCTGCCCGTATAAGAAGATTTACTACAACTGGAAGAGTGGCAAATCTGAGAAGTGCATCTTCTGCTACCCGCGCATCGAAGCCGGCATGCCGACCGTTTGCTCGGAAACCTGCGTAGGGCGCATCCGTTACCTTGGCGTATTGCTGTATGACGCCGACCGTATCGCGGAAGTGGCCAGCACGCCGAACGAGCAAGATCTGTATCAGAAGCAGCTGGATATTTTTATGGATCCAAACGATCCAGCAGTGATCAAGCAGGCGTTGGCTGATGGTGTACCGATGTCGGTAATCGAATCGGCGCAGAAATCTCCCGTTTACAAGCTGGCGGTCGACTGGAAGCTGGCCCTGCCGCTGCACCCGGAATACCGCACCCTGCCAATGGTCTGGTACGTGCCGCCATTGTCGCCAATCCAGAACGCCGCCACCGCCGGCACCGTGGGCATGAATGGGGTCATCCCGGATGTCGACAGCCTGCGCATCCCGCTGCGTTACCTGGCCAACCTGCTCACCGCAGGCGATGAGAAGCCGGTCAAACTGGCCCTTAAGCGCCTGCTGGCCATGCGCGCCTACAAGCGCGCTGAGCAAGTGGACGGCGTGCAGGACCTGCAGGTGCTGGAAGATGTCGGTCTGTCGGTGGCGCAAGTGGAAGACATGTACCGCTACCTGGCCATTGCCAACTACGAAGACCGTTTCGTCATTCCGTCGGCGCACCGCGAAGACGCCATGACCGATGCATTTGCCGAGCGTTCCGGCTGTGGCTTCAGCTTCGGCAGTGGTTGCAGTGGGAGTTCGGACACCAACATGTTCGGGGCGAAAAAGGCCAACAAGCGCGACATCCTGAAAACCGTTCAGTTGTGGGAGGACTAAGCATGCAAATTCTTAAAGTCATCTCGCTGTTACTGGATTATCCGACCGAGGTACTGCTGGGCGGTCGGGATGAGCTGGATCAAGCGATTGCCGCCAGCCGTGAGATCAGCCCGGAGCAGCGCAATGCGCTGCACGAGCTGCTTGAACTGATCTGCGAGAACGACCTAATGGACGGCCAGGAGCACTACGGTGCTCTGTTTGGCCGCGGCCGCTCGCTGTCGCTGCTGATGTTTGAGCATGTGCACGGTGAGTCCCGTGATCGCGGTCAGGCCATGGTCGACTTGATGGCGCAGTACGAAGAAGCCGGTTTTGCCATCGGCGTCAAAGAGCTGCCGGACTACATTCCGCTGTACTTGGAATACCTCGCTACCCGTGAAGACTTAGAGGCCCGCGAGGGCTTGGCCGATGTCGCGCACCTGTTGGCGTTGTTGGCCACGCGTCTGGATGAGCGTGAAAGTGCTTATGCCAGTTGCTTGCGTGCGCTGTTGCAGATTTCCGGGGCTAACCCGCAAGTGGCGATGGATGAGGTGCGTGAGCAAGTGGCCGCTGAGGTCCGCGACGACTCGCTGGAAGCACTGGATAAGATCTGGGAAGAAGAGGCCGTGGACTTTATGCAGGCCGAGCAACAAGACCGTTGCCCGAGCCAGACCACGTTGCCCGGTAAGGCGCGTGAAGAGTCTGCAGTGCCGTTGCATTGGGTTGATTTCAAACAGGATGGGTTAGCCACCGAGCTGACTCCGGAGGTGCGTCATGTCCAAGGTTGATCTGCTGCTGTTCGGGATTTTTCCCTACATCGCATTGGCTATTTGCTTGATTGGTAGCTGGGCGCGCTTTGATCTGTCGCAATACACCTGGAAGTCGGGTTCCAGCCAGATATTCAACCGTAATGCGGCTGAGCAGCGCTATATGCGCATTGCCAGTAACTTGTTCCACGTCGGCATCCTGTTTGTCCTAGCCGGTCACTTTGTCGGCCTGCTCACGCCTGAGCCGATTTATCACTACGTGATCAGTACCGCAAACAAACAGCTGTTGGCGATGGTGTCCGGTGGCTTCTTCGGCGTTCTGTGCCTGATTGGCTTACTGATGCTGATCAAACGGCGCTGGACCGATGACCGTGTACGCGCGTCTTCGAATAAGTCAGACATGATGATTCTGCTGGTGTTGCTGGCTCAGCTGGTGCTGGGTCTGCTGACCATCGTGGCATCTACTCAGCACATGGACGGCTCGGTGATGGTCATGTTGGGTAACTGGGCGCAAAGCGTCGTGACCCTGCAGCCAGTAGCCGCTGCCACAGCTATCGCGCCAGTTGGCTTGGTGTACAAGCTGCATGTGTTCCTCGGCCTTACTCTGTTTGTGCTGTTCCCCTTCACCCGTCTGGTGCACATCGTCAGCGCCCCAGTGTGGTACTTGGGTCGGCGCTACCAGATTGTGCGCCAAAAAGGCTGAGTCGCTGGGTGCGGCCGGTTATCTAAATCATCTGTTCTGCGGGGCGCCCTGTGCCCTGCATTGAGCGAGGAATACGGTCATGGCATGTGGATGCGGTGGAGGAAGTGGTGGTGGCGGTTGCGCCGGCGAACAAGCGCCTGTTGCAGCCCTGGTTGAAGCGCCTGCGGTGCAGACGTTTATCCCCACGGTGCAGGAAATCCAGGATGCGGCGCCAGAACTGATCGCTTCAAGCGAGCAGGAATGGCCCCGGATCAAAATTAATGGCGTCAACCTGGCCCAAGAAAGTATTGCTCAAGAGTTGCAATACCACCCGGCTGATACCCGTCAGGAAGCGGTTTTCCTAGCCTGTCAGGCGTTGGTCATCCGTGAGCTGCTCAACCTGCGGGTGACGGCATTGGGCATACAGGTGCAAGCCAAAGACGGCGAAAACCTTGAAGAAGCCGCCATCAGCGCGCTGATTGAGCGCGAAGTGTCACTGCCCAGCGCTGATCCAGTGGCTTGCCAGCAGTATTACGAGAACAATCGGTCGCGCTTTGCCAGTGCACCGTTGCTGGCTGCACGACATATCTTGCTGGCGTGTGCAGCGGATGACGCAGAAGGGCGCTCGTTAGCCAATGAGCAAGCGCATAGCTTGCTTGAGCAGCTACAGGTCGATGGCAACCGCTTTTCTGAATTGGTGCACGCTTATTCGGGTTGCCCGTCGAAAGCCCAAGGCGGTGCGCTCGGTCAAATCAGCCAGGGGCAAACCGTGCCCGAGTTCGAACGTCAGTTGTTCCGTTTGCCCGAAGGGCTAGCCAGCCGGCCCATCGAAAGCCGTTACGGTTTTCACCTAGTCTGGGTTGATCAGCGAATCGAGGGTAAACAATTACCTTTCGAGGTGGTTGAAGGCTCCATTCGTGCCGAACTGGACCAGCGTGTCTGGCAAGTCGCGGTGGTGCAGTACATCAAAAGCCTGATCGGTGCCGCAGACATCCAGGGCATCGTGTTGGAAGGCGCGGATTCGCCTCTGTTGCAGTAATCAGCGGCCAGGTCGCTAAGGCCAGGCGCATTGAGGAGCGTGAGATGGAAAGCAGTCTGCAGGATGGTTTTGGCCGTCACATCGATTACCTTCGCATGTCGGTGACAGATCGCTGTGATTTTCGCTGCGTCTATTGCATGGCCGAAGACATGACCTTTCTGCCGCGCCAACAAGTGCTGGGTCTGGAAGAGTTGTATCGCCTGGCGGCGTTGTTCGTGCGCAATGGGGTGAAGAAAATTCGCCTCACCGGCGGCGAGCCGCTGGTGCGCAAGGGCATCGTTGGTCTGTGCGAGCAGATTGCCATGTTGCCGGGTTTGCGCGAACTGGTTATGACTACCAACGGCTCGCAACTGAGCAAGCTGGCACAACCGCTGGCTAATGCGGGAGTCAAGCGGCTGAATATTAGTCTCGATAGCCTACGCGTCGAGCGCTTTCGCGCCATCACTCGCACCGGCGAATTGACGCAGGTGTTGTCTGGCATCAACGCCGCCAGTACGGCAGGTTTCGAACGGATCAAGCTCAATACCGTGGTGATGCAAGGCCGTAACGCCGATGAGGTAGTTGAATTGGTTGATTACGCGGTCAACCGCGGATTGGACATCAGTTTTATTGAAGAAATGCCGCTGGGTGAAGTGGGGCGCTCCCGTGGCGAGAGTTTCTGTTCCAGTGACTGGGTGCGCGAGCAAATTGCCGAGCGCTACAGCTTGGTTGATAGCGCCGAGCAAAGCGGTGGACCGGCACGCTATGTGCGGCTGAAAGATTTTCCCGATAGTCGGATTGGCTTTATCTCGCCGCACAGCCACAACTTCTGCAGTACCTGCAACCGCGTGCGGCTAACAGTTGAAGGGCGTCTGTTGTTGTGCTTGGGCCACGAAAACTCGATCGATCTGCGCGCGCTGCTACGCCGTTATCCGGAAACCGATACCCCATTGCTGAACGCCATCAATGCCGGTCTGGCGAGCAAACCGCTACGCCATGAGTTCAGTGTGGGTGGTGAGGTGCAGGTGCTGCGCTTTATGAACGCCAGCGGCGGCTAACCCGATTTTACCCTCCTCGACCTGCTTTGCAGGTCGCTTGCCACGTGCGGACCTAACAGGTCGGCCGTGGTTTTTTTGTTTTAGTTCCCCGTGGATTTTCAGGCGTACTTTGCAGCCGTGACTCTCATCACAGACGCTTTTCCGTGGTTCTTGATTGTGGTCAAGTTATAACCCGGCTTCGCGAGTAGATTACACATCATATTGTGTTTATTTCTTGTGAAATGACTAGATGATGTGTTTTAGGAGGTGGTGATGCAGCTCGATAAATTAACCTTTATGCCGCAGGTTTTATTCAAACGCGATGGCAGCGAAGTCCCCTTCGACCTTCGCAAGATCGAGCGTGCCATTGATGCTGCTGGTCAGGCCAGCGGGGAGTTCACTTACGAGGAGGTGCGCGCCTTAAGTGATGCCGTGCATGCACGCCTGATTCCGCCGCATCCGCTTGATGTGGAGCGGGTGCAGGACACCGTGGAGCGGGTGTTAATGGAGGCGGGCTACTACGCCACCGCCCGTGCCTATATCGTTTACCGTGAGCGTCATGGCCGCCTGCGCCGCGACCGCCACAGCTTGATCGACGTCGCCGCATCGATGAATGAATACCTGTCGCGCGAAGACTGGCGCGTGCAGGCCAACGCCAATCAGGGGTATTCGCTCGGAGGCTTGATCCTCAATGTATCGGGCAAGGTCACCGCCAACTACTGGTTGGAAGAGGTGTACAGTCCGACCATTGGCTTGGCCCATCGCGAGGCCGATCTGCATATCCACGATCTCGACATGCTCGCTGGTTACTGCGCAGGCTGGTCACTGCGTACTTTGCTTAACGAAGGCCTCAACGGAATTCCCGGGCGGGTTGAAGCAGGACCGCCGCAGCACCTGTCCAGCGCTCTGGGGCAGATGGTTAACTTCCTGGGCACCCTGCAAAACGAGTGGGCCGGGGCCCAGGCATTCAGTTCCTTCGACACCTATCTGGCACCCTACGTACGCAAGGACAGCCTCAGCTACGCCCAGGTGCGTCAGTCGGTGCAAGAGTTCATCTATAACCTCAACGTGCCGTCACGCTGGGGTACACAAACTCCATTTACCAATCTGACCTTCGACTGGGTTTGCCCGGAGGATCTGCGCGAGCAGGTGCCTCTGATTGGCGGAGTGGAAATGCCGTTCTGTTACGGTGATCTGCAAGCCGAAATGGAGCTGATCAACCGTGCCTACATCGAAGTGATGATGGCCGGCGATGCCAAGGGTAGGGTATTCACCTTCCCGATTCCGACGTACAACATCACCCACGATTTCCCCTGGGACAGTGACAACGCCACGCGCCTGTTCGACATGACGGCGCGCTATGGCTTGCCGTATTTCCAGAACTTCCTCAACTCTGATATGCAGCCCAATCAGGTGCGCTCGATGTGCTGCCGCTTACAGCTGGATGTGCGCGAGTTGCTCAAGCGCGGAGGTGGGCTGTTTGGTTCTGCCGAACAAACCGGTTCGCTTGGCGTGGTGACGATCAACTGCGCGCGTTTGGGCTATAGCTTCCGGCAGAACTGGGAGGGTTTGCTGCAGCGTTTAGACGAGCTGTTGCAGCTGGCTTATGAAAGCCTGGAGGTCAAGCGCAAGGTCATTCAACACCACATGGATAACGGCCTGTATCCGTATACCAAACGTTACCTGGGCACCTTGCGCAATCACTTCTCCACCATCGGGGTGAACGGCCTGCACGAGATGCTTCGCAACTACAGCGATGATGAGCAGGGTATGCACACTGAGGCCGGTCGCGAGCTGGGCCTGCGTTTTCTCGACCATGTGCGGGCACGCTTGGTCGAGTTTCAGGAGCACAGCGGGCACTTGTACAACCTCGAAGCCACACCGGCCGAGGGCACCACCTACCGCTTTGCCAAGGAAGACCAGAAACGTTTCTTCGACATTCTCCAGGCGGGCAGCGTCGAGGCGCCTTATTACACCAACTCCTCGCAGTTGCCGGTGGGGTTTACCAGCGACCCCTTCGAAGCGCTTGAACTGCAGGATGTTCTGCAGTGCAAATACACAGGGGGCACGGTGTTGCACCTCTACATGGCCGAGCGGATTTCGTCCGCCGAGGCCTGCAAAAAACTAGTACGCACAGCCCTGGGCCGCTATCGCCTTCCGTACTTAACGGTGACGCCTACATTCTCGATCTGCCCAGTGCACGGTTACCTGGCCGGCGAACATGAGTTCTGTCCGAAGTGCGATGAAGCCCTACTGAACAAAAAGTCCTGCTGCGGTGCGTGCGGCGGCTAACTATTTCCCCCACAACAAGGAGTATCACCATGAGCACTGCCCAGCAATTACCAGAAGCCCAACGCCAGCGCTGTGAAGTCTGGACTCGCGTGATGGGTTATCACCGCCCGGTGACAGCCTTCAACCTCGGCAAGCAGTCGGAGCACCGTGAGCGTCGGCATTTCGTCGAGTCCAAATAAGCGGCAGTAACCTGCCGCCGCCCGTTCAGCGCATTTCTCATGCGCGTGAGCGGGCGGCGTTTTGCGTCCAGCAAGGAGGTTGTATGAGTAGCCCCTGTCAACAGTCTGGATCAACTGGTGCACTAGACACGCCACTACGAATCGGCGGCCTGCTGCCCATGACGACCCTCGATTACCCCGGTCATCTGGCTTGTGTGTTGTTTTGTCAGGGCTGTGCCTGGCGCTGCAGTTATTGCCATAACCCGGAACTGATCCGCGCACGCGTACCCACCGATATTAGTTGGCAACAGGTGCTGAGCTTTCTACGCAAACGTCGTGGTTTGCTTGAGGCTGTGGTGTTCAGTGGCGGTGAGGCGACCCTTCAGAAATCCCTACCGGACGCCATGCGTAAGGTGCGTGAGTTGGGCTTCAAGGTGGGCCTGCACAGCGCCGGAATCAAGCCGGGAGCTTTTCGCAGAATATTGCCGCTGTGTGATTGGGTGGGTTTTGACGTCAAGGCACTGGAGGATAATGTGGCGCTGATTACTGGAGTGGCGGGCAGTGGCCAGGCTAACTGGAACAGCCTGGACATACTTCTGGACAGTGGTATTGCCTATGAATGTCGCACCACTGTGCACTGGCAGCTGTTTGATTGTCAGCGCCTACAGCGGCTGGCCGAGCGCTTGGCCGGGCTAGGCGTGACGCACTTTGTGGTGCAGTTGGCCCGTGGGCAGAGCATGCTCGACCCCACTTTGGGCACCAGTACTACGCCTGCGGAAGCGGCACAATTGTGGCCTTATTTACAGCAACTTTTCTCCTGCTTCGAGCTGCGCGAGGCGTGATGTGGATTACCAGCCCCAGAACTGCAAGCGCCAGGCGTAACCTATCAACAGGTTGGCCAGCAGTAACGTTGCCAGTAATGGCAATCGTTGCCGAGCCGCAAGCGGACGGCAAACCTGCCAACCCAACCACAGGCTCCAACAAATGGCTGCTAGCAATAAGCTGGCTCGTGCTGGTTGGATCCAGAGCAGCTGCAGTCCCTCGTAGCGTAATAACTTTACTGAAGTGGCGGATAACCCTAGAAAAAGCCCGACAGCGCCTAGTGGCAGCAAACAGAGACTCAGTTGCCGAGTAAATGAGTGCGACTGACCAGCTAGACGTGTGGAAAAGTGTAAAAGAACATGCAGTGCGCCCCCTAGCAGCAAGCTACTAGCTGCTAGGTAGAGCACGATGCACAGACCATCGAGCCATGTGAATGTATCGTTCTGGTTGGGGTAGTTAGTTAGAAGCCACCAAGGGGCATCAGCTTCCAGCAGCCAGAAAATTTTCTGCTGTACCAGCCACTCAGCCATCGTTTGTTTAAGGCTTACAAACCAGGGGCTAATCGTCCACTGGAATGCGCCAATCGCAAGCCCGATGACTCCATATAACAGCAGATGTACCTCCCACGGGCGGCTGTCGCTGGCACCATACTTAACGATCTCTTCATTACTGGATCGAGCAATCAGTTGCACCGCATCACGCTGCCCGCTGCAGCGGCCACAGGCGTGGCAGTCAGAAGCACCGCGCATACGGCGGATATCCAGCAGCGGCGCGCAATTGGGTGGTGGCAAATGTGAGCCAGCATTGGCGCGCCAGCGTTGCTCATCGACTTGGAAATGTACCGGCGCGAGTTTGGCTAGTAGGGCGAACACCCCACTTACTGGGCACAAATAGCGGCACCACACGCGCTTGCCACGGCCATATAAATAACCCACCAGCATGGCGGCGATGGTTGACCCACCGAGAATCAGTAGAGCGGCCTGGGCGTAGTCGTACACGCTGATCAACTGTCCGTACAGCGTGGTGAGCAAAAAGCCGAACGTTGGCCAGCCGCCCCAACGCATCCAGCGTGGTACGCCCCAGCCGAGACCTCGTTGACTGGCCCATTCGCTCAGTGAGCCTTCTGGGCATAAAACGCCGCACCAAAGCCGGCCGAACAGCACTATCGACAGCAGCACGAATGGCCACCACAATCCCCAGAAAACGAATTGGGCAAACAGCGTCAGATTATCCAGCAGGCGGGCATCGCCGGCGGGTATCGGCAAAAGAGCAGGCACCATCACGAGCCCCGCGTAGAACAGCACCACCAACCATTGCAGTATGCGGATCAGCGCGCTGTGACGACGCATGGCATGGCCTAGGCTGCTGAGGTGGCGGTTGACGGCGGTTTTCATGCGATTTTGCCCGTCAAGGCTCTGCGCGGCGGTCGCAACAGGCTCCAGGCGAGCAGCCAGTAATAGCCCAGCCCAACCACATGCAAAGCCGAAGGTCTGGCTCGGTAGCCGCTGAGGCTGGACACCAGGGTGCCTATTTTACTGCCGTCGTCCAGTAACGCCGAGGTGTCCCACATGGCGTTGCTCAGCACGGAGTAGATCATCTCCGGTAAGTCCATGGCCATCCACTGGCTACTGGCGCGATCAAGCGTGCTCATCAGCAGTGCACTGCCGAGTAGCAGCAGCAGTACTTCGCTGACCAGGAAAAACTGACGCCAGGCAATGAAGCGGCTGCCAGCCTGCAGTAAACCAAAGCACAGTAGCCCGAGCAGCAGCCCCAGCCCAGCACCTAGTGCCAGACCAGTGGAGTTGACCGAGGTGCTGACTCCGTAAAGGAAAATTACGGTCTCGCTGCCTTCGCGCGCCACTGCCAATGCGGCCAGCAGAGTTAGGCTGTTCAAGCGACCCTTCAGCAGCGCAATGTTGGCTTGATGCTCCAGTTGTTGACGCAGTTGTCCACTGTTTCGGGCCATCCAGTGCACCATCTGTAGGATCAGCCCGCAGGCGAGCAGGCTCAGCGCTGCTTGGAACCATTCCCCGCCAGGTCCACTCATCCAGTTTCCGGCCACTGCCATCAGCGTTGCCAGCAGACCGGCCAGTAACAGGCCAAAACCGACGCCTGCCCACAGGTGTATGAGAGCTCGTTTCTTAGCGGGTTGGCGGCGCAGCCATGCATACAGGATGCCGATTACCAGAAGGGCCTCGACGCTTTCGCGCCAGACGATTAGCAGGGCTTGCTCCATTACGGATACCTCGAAGTGTACGGGTCAACGAGCCTCAATCACGCCTTGCGGTAGTTCGGGATGGAACTCGTCGAAGAACAGGTAGCGTCCGGGTTTGAGTGGGTGAATAACCACGAAGGAACTGACGCCGGGGCTGAGCACCTTCTCTACGCGCAGCGGGGTGCTCTCGAACTCGATTGGCCCCTTGCCGATGTTGTTGACGATTATTTTGAAGCGTTGTCCCGCGGCCACCTGCAGGCTGGCCGGGGAGAAGTGACCGTCACGGATATTCAGTTCGTATTTGGGCAACGGTGCAGCCAACAAACCGTATGGCAGGGCAGCAAGTAGCAGGCATAGGACTGGATAGTGCATATGGCTCTCCCAGGTAGGGCGGCTTGCGCAGACACGCCGCAGAAGTCAGTAACCGCCCTTTTTACCGATGCCGGCGAAGACGAAGCTGTAGCTCAGTTCGCATGTGGCGAACCAGGGGGCTACACCGGTTTCCTTATCGGTATGTCGGCCGAAGTGCTGCCCATGTCCACCAGGGGCGCTGACCCAGTAAGTCAGCAGGTAGCGGCCAGGTCCGAATAGCTTGAGATTGTCGCCATAATGCGGCCCATCATTGGCCACCATGGCATGGAAGTCGCCCTCAAGTACCTGGTCGCTGCCGTCTTTAGTCAGGCGATAACGCACACTCAGGTAAGGCACAAAGCTGCCTTCCTGAAAACCGTGGGTGTTGTTTTCTAGGGCGCTAATATCGGCTTCCATGTGCACGTCGGAGTCGATTGCAGGGCGCATCATGCCGGGCGGATCCATTTCGATCGGTTGCAGGTACACCGCACCGACCTCCATGCCCGCACACTGCTGGGGTTCACCAATCGGGTATTCCTTGGCCTGAGCGCTAACGACGGCCAATAGGCTAGCCAGAGCCAATATGAAGCGAGCTTTCATTTGCAGGTTTCCTTCGGCGTTATAAGTTGGCCGCAGGATATGCATAAGAAACGCAATCAATAATGATTCTCGTCAATTTTTATCAGCAATCGCCAGCGCTGTGGAGATACCTAACTGGAGGTATGGCGCATGCCGATTAAATCGTTGAGCCTAGTACGCATAAAGTCCTGACCTATAGCGCGGGAATTAGCGATGCCGCAACGCCATATGATCGCCAATACGCTGGCCCTAATGCACCAGAACCAGCTTGCTTTAGGTGAATCTATCCAGTTCATTTCTGCCTGGTGCCAGCGTCAGGGGCTAAACGACCTGACCCAAGGATTGCAGCCGCATATGGTTTTGCTGACACGTAATGCCCTACAAATAAATGATCGGCTGAAAGACCTGCTTGAATGTCTGCCGGCCAGCGAGCAACCATGAACCAGCCAGTGACGTTCAACCGCGCCCTGGTCGAAAAATACGACCAGCCGGGCCCGCGCTACACCTCGTATCCCACCGCTCCCCAGTTCCATTCCGCCTTTGCCTTAGATGACTATAAAACTGCCGTTCGCCTCAGCAACACGGACGCAACCAAAGCATTGTCGCTCTACATTCACATCCCTTTTTGTCAAAGCCTTTGTTACTACTGCGCGTGCAACAAAATCATTACCCAGAAAACCCATCGTGCAGTTGAATACCTGGAATACCTCAAGCGTGAGATCGCCATGCAAGGTGCATTGTTCGCGCCCTCACGTACGCTCACACAACTGCATCTAGGTGGTGGCACGCCGACCTATCTGACCCATGAGCAACTAGTTGAGCTGATGGCTGCGTTGCATGAGGCATTCAATCTGGATGACAGCGATAATCACGAGTTTTCTATCGAAGTTGACCCGCGCACTGTTAATACTGAGCAGATTCATCAGCTACGTGCGCTGGGCTTCAATCGTCTGAGCTTTGGCGTGCAGGATTTTGATGCGGCCGTACAAGCGGCGGTCAACCGCGTGCAGAGTGAAGCGCAAGTGCGCGAACTGGTAGCAGCGGCCCGTAAGGCCGCATTTAAGTCGGTGAGTGTGGACCTGATTTATGGTTTGCCATTGCAAACCCGCGCCAGCTTCGGCGTGACCCTCGGCAAGGTTATCGACTTGCGACCGGATCGTATCGCTGCTTACAGTTATGCCCATTTGCCTGAGCGGGTGCGGGCACAACGGCTCATCCGACGTGAAGACATGCCGCCGCCTGAGCGAAAAATAGAGCTACTGGAACTCACCATCGAACGCCTGACCGAAGCGGGCTACGTTTACATCGGCATGGATCACTTCGCTCTGCCCGATGACGAGTTGAGTCTGGCTCGCGAGCTGGGCACGCTACAGCGTAACTTTCAGGGTTATTCCACCCATGCCGACTGCGACTTGATTGGCTTGGGTGTGTCCTCCATCGGCAAGGTGGGCGATACCTACAGCCAGAGCGTGAAGGAACTCTCGCAGTATTACGCCCGCCTCGATGAAGGACTGCTGCCGGTCCAACGCGGTTATCAATTAAATGCGGATGATCGCCTGCGCCGCGACGTGATCAATGCCCTGATGTGCCATGGCCGGGTGGAGTTCGCCATGATCGAAGCGCTACACGGCATCGACTTTTGCGCCTATTTTGCCGATGCGCTAAAGCAGTTACGAAGCCATGTCGACGATGGTCTGGTTCTGCTGACTGACGATCATTTGACACTGCTGCCGCAAGGCCATCTGATGATGCGCAGTGTGGCCATGGCCTTCGATGCGTACCTAAGTATGGAGAATGCTGAGCGTTTCTCGCGCACGGTCTAGGTGGGCTCTGGCAAAGACGATTTAGCCTTCATTCAACACAGATTTCGTGCTTATGGTACGGGCCGCTTCGGATGATGGCAGTTTTAAAACTGCCATTAGTTCATTTTTACGATTAGTTTGATGCCTCTCCAGCCAAAGCGTCGAGTGCTCAGCGGGAGACATTAACCAGAAACGCTTTTGGGAGAATCTGCCCCCTCTCTGGCTAAACACTGGGTTGTCTGTTTGCTCGGTTACACACCAGCCAGCAGCAATAATCCTGTTACAGCTTTATATTGCGCTCGCGCAAACGAGGCATCCCTAGATGCTAGAAAACGACAGCGAAAATTCATTATTTTGTCGTTGCGCCAAGGCACCATCGTCGATGCCACGCTGATCAATGCGCCGAGTTCGACCAAGAACAAGGACGGCAAGCGTGACCCGGAAATGCACCAGGCCAAGAAGGGCAATCAGTATTACTTCGGATTGAAGGCCCACATCGGCGTTGGTGACGAATCGGGTTTAGTACACAGCGTGGTCGGCACGGCAGCCAATGTTTCAGACGTTACCCAGGTCGACAAACTGCTGCACGGCGAGGAAAACATGGTTGGTGCCGACGCGGGTTACACCGGCGAAGAGAAGCGCCCAGAACATGAAGGCTGTGAGGTGATCTGGCAGATTGCTGCCCGCCGCAGTACGTACAAAAAGGTTGAGCAAGCGCAGCGCGTTGTACAAAGCCAAGCGCAGGATCGAGAAGGCCAAGGCGCAGGTTCGCGCCAAGGTCGAGCATCCGTTTCGGGTGGTCAAACGGCAGTTCGGCTACGTCAAAGTGCGCTTCCGTGGTCTGGCAAAGAACACGGCGCAGTTGGTCACGCTGTTCGCGCTGTCGAACCTATGAATGGCGCGCAGACATTTACTGACGAATGCAGGAGAGGTGCGCCTGTAATGTGGGAAATGGCTACGGCGAGGTTATCGCAGCGACCAGAAACACTGAAATGAGCGGGCAGTCGGATCGTTTTTTATCGGTTTGCCGCTTTCAAAATCGGCGGCGGCTTAAGTCGACCAGAAATACAGGACTACTTCAGACCATCCCTAATTTCTTCATCGCGTAATGCTTTCAAATTCTCTAATTCCTGCGTGTATTGCGAGACTGTCATCCCGTCGGATAAGTAGCGTAATAGAATGGTTTGTTGCTGGTCGAAATAATTAAGTGCAGTGACCACTCGGACTGAAGATACCGTTGATGCGTACCCTGCGAGCTGTGAAAAAGCCAGCTTTATGTAACGTGCTACTCCAGCAATTGACTTATGTCCAGTCCAAAGCATAACCTCGGCCATAAATTGTTGACTGTCCAGTAGTGCGCGACGAAAGTCATCTTTAGTATTAATTTCGTGCTGCTTTATTAGGAGTGCGAATAAATTAGTTATGAATCTGTGCCTGAACATGTGTGAGCATGCTTCCTCTTCAATTTCAGCGGCAGTGCGTAAGCGGCCGAGTTCTTTGGTAATAGATCCGGCACCAAGAGGCGCACCCGTAGCATCTGATACAAAGAATGTATTGTGATTTTTATATTTTCGGGATTTACCAACTATTTGAGATCTATAGATTTTTAGGTATTTATTTAAATCCGCAGTGAGCATTCTGTTTATAGGAATAAGCCGAGATCGCCCCTCCCCTTGTTTCATCGTTTTAAGGTGTAGCATAGGTTCCTTCATGCGCTGCGCCGCAAGAACATCTTGAGTTGTCAGGCCAGCAATTTCGCTAATTCTGGCACCGGTATACTCCAATAAGGAGAGCATTAAGTGTCGGCGTTGCTTGAGATGTCGACTGCCTGGACTGGTATCAATTGCATTTCGAAGTCTAAGTATTGCATCGTCCGAAATTGGGAACCGCACGCGCTGTCGGCCGGTGTTGGATAATGAGTGATGAAAAAGATAGACGCGCTTGCTGTATCGTTTATCGTCTAGTAGGTTTTTATGAGTAGTGTAGGAGATTCGTATAACTCCATCAGGCGATACAAAATTTGTATCGCCATAGAGTTTTCCTACAAACATTAAGAAATCTAAGCACACTCTTCCGGTAGCTAATAGAGTGGATTCAGACTTTTTAAGGGTATCAGGGTTTCGGCGAGATGTTTCGCGGCGAAGTTTGTTAATGAAATCAGAAAACATCTGGTCGGTAAGCTGTATTAAATCCGTCCTTGAGTTATAGCAGTATCTCAGAAGTTGGCTGATTTTGGCCGCGTAATCACTAAGGCTTCCCCCCCTCGACCCTTCCCGCGAAAGACCGTCTCTTCCTCCAACGCCAGGGCGCTCCAAAAGATGAAGCATATAAAGATTGGCAAGATGGCAAGGCGTTCGATCAGGCCATACTATGAATGGAGTTTTTGAACCGTCTTTGGTCGCGAGAGTACCTGAAACAAAATAGTCAAAAAGTTTAAGATTGGGTAGCGTCTTAAATAGCTGTTTTTGGGGGTGGGGGTCGAGCATCATCTATAATCCGCAAGAGTGACAATGGAGGCAGTGGCAGATAGAAGATCTAGTGGTGGAGGATTGAGGCTGACGATGGCTCTCATGGTTTGCAGGGCGTCGTTTGCACGCTTTTCACGCAGGCTGTGATCTGCTGTGTCGCGAATATTATTAATATCAGCCATCGCTGAGGATAGAGCCTGCAGCAAAATTAGGTTCGCCTTCTTTAAAGCCTCTGATTCGTACTCTAATTCCGAGACGCGTATAGTAAGTCCAGCCTTTGTCCGCTTGTTGGATCCTGTACTTCGCTTCTCATAGGCTTGAATTGCATCGGCAGACGCGATACGTAAGTCATTGAGCCCTTGAAAGCCGCGTTCTAGCTCAGTATTCGCATAAGACTTAAGTGTGTTGAGGCTCATGGGCCTAGTGCACTTATTAATGCCGTTGTCTTCGAAGTGAAATTCCAAGGATGCTAAACCACCTTGGCTGTGGAGTGCATTTTTTATTTTAGTAGAGTTTGTGAATGACGCCGGGCTTCTGCATATTGCCCTCAACAATTCTGTTAATGTCCGTACGTCGCCGCTTCTTATAGTTGCAGACTTAGGCATCGAAATAACCTTTTCGTGTCAATTTTACAATAATCTTAAATTGCTCACCGCGATCGTCCACAAAGAATTCAGGTTCAATAGTAATTTCGGCATTCTCTAGAAGGGTTTCAATATATTGCTCAAGCTCCTCAGTGTCGATGACTGTGAAATTGTCAATGCCATATCGTTCTTTGAATAGTTCCGCAAGGTTACTAAATTCAGCTGCTCCGTTACTTTGCAATTTTTCTGCAACGTATTGTGCTTTTGCACCGCGCAGTGTAGCTCCGTCGAGTGTTTCTGTAATGTAGTTCCAAATATGCATGAGATTGGCATGGCCCAGCATCCATTGCAATGTCTCTATTCCGCCAAAACTGTTGGAATAGAAGAATAATAAGGCAAAGAATCTACGTAGTTGATGTTGTCTGATGTAGTAACGGTGGCCGTCGGCAGTCACCGTGGTTTCAAAGTAGTCGCAGACTAAGTCAAAATTCTTACTGAAACTACTAGCGCTGCATAGGGCGATTTTTGACGAGCCATGTCTAGTTGGCGTGGCAAACAATGAGAGTCTCTCATTTGTGTAACCAATGCGTTTTAGAATGCGGTGCATTCGTGTGAGGTTTTTAATCATATCAACAGCCAGCGGATCAATTGGTCTAGCCTCTCCACGTCTAATGCCAAATAATCGGCGTGTGCTCTTGGCGTTTCCGAAAATCAACATCGTTTCTGTAATGTCTAAACAGTTTTCGGATGAAAGGCGGATTAGTTCATCCGCACGGCGAGCCATTAGTGCTCCTACAACAAGCTGCACAGAACCGATATATATTGAAAGTAGCTCTAGGAGGCCGGCGTTATTTCTTAGTTGTGTGAAATATTCTTTTTTGTGTGGTCTAACACTTGTGCGGTACTTTGCAGATCCCGTCGAGCGCGCGGAAAGTCCTAAATATTTTACACCCATAGATACGAGATGAGGGCCGATAATCTTCTGTATTTCCTTTGAGGTAAATTTCGAAGGGGATATTTTTTGACGGCAACAGATAATGGCAATTTTACAGAAGCCATTTATGATTTCCTTACCGTGCTCTAGGTGAAATTCGATTGCTTTTCTAATTGTAGTGAATACGACTTCAGACGGAAGGGTTCGATACCTGCCTGGTTGTTTTGTTGACGGATATGGTGCGTTTAGAACGTACTTCAGTGCGTTAATATCTGGTGCTGGTAATCCAAGATCATGGAGTATTCCGAGTCTATATATAACCATTTTCAGGCTGCTAAAGTGAGATTGGCTAAGTGTCTCGTTTTCAGTTGTGGTGATTTCGACTGCGGGGAATTCAGTCGCGTCCTCATAGCTGTTTTTGTAGAAAGATAGAATGTGGTGTGTTGTCTTGGGGTAATGCGCACCTTTTATAGTGTTCGTGAATATCTTTTTTGATACATTCAAACTGTTTACTGTACATTTTGCGTGGCTTGCTGACTGCGAATAGTCGCCGTTCAAATAAAGGGCTGCTCTGATTCTTGGTACGTCGCTCACGTCAAAGCCCAACTTGTTATCGTCAAGTTGGGCGGGGGTAACTATAAGTGCGTGTGGATGTTTTTTTAGAAATTCATCGATGCTCTGGCTGTTTGTATTTTTAAATAAGTTAAGGCAGTAGTTTCTCAGGGTCTGTGACCAGTTATATACAGATTCGCTTGAGTTTTCGGCTCGACAGAATCTCGCCAGAATATCTTTGAAATGGCTTAGCGAAATTCCGGCTAAACCATATTTTGAGATTTGATAGTGGGGTGATAATAGTAAAAGGTCGATGACCAGAAGAGCGAAGTTAAACGATTTCTTTTGTGTTACCAGTGCGTTGGTATCGTCGCTTGCTCCAGTTGCAGTTCGAGTTGCAGAAATAATGAAATACTTAAAGCCGCTGCAGAGGACTGAGTTGCTGTCAGATGCAAGGTTAGAGCCATTATCCAGTGTTAAATTCCAGTATATATTGCGATCCTGACCTTCGCCGAAGTTAAAGGTCCACGTTGGGGAGTCAAAGTCGCTTTTTAGCCAACTAGCTGTACGGTAGTGTTGTCGTGGGTCAAGGTAAAAATTCTCCAGAAAATTTAGCTCAGATGGAAGATTCATATATCAGTCCTTCCATCTTTTGGGAATCTAAATATTTTTCGGCAGAGTTTAAGTGTTGCTTTAAAAGTGAGTCGGTGCCATTTGTGATGTGAGTTACAATAAATCTTGAGATGCTTGCCCAGTATCGGGCTTTTCCTGAGACTAGAGATGGCTTGCTGGCTTTCCTGACGGCTGCCTCAAGTGACATCAGGGCGCTCAATGTGCCAGGGTTGACAGAAATAAATAGCTCTGAATCTTCTTCTCTATAGGAGTCATTTCCTTCTGGATCCTTGAGGTGAGTAGGTATCTCATCTAAAGCATGATTATTTAAAAATTCATGAAGTTCGTCCATCGTTTCGAATTTAGTGGCTTGTAGTAGAAAGGGACTGGACTTCATTGCCTCGCATATAAAAGCTTTTTGAAAGATGCGCACCCATCGAGACTGAAAGAATGCAAGTATAGGGTCGGGAAGATACCTACGTAAAAGTTCTGGATTGAAGTCTGTGTGTCCTAAGGCTTTTGCCATTTTCTCGCCGTCGCCGGTCTCAAGATAGACCGAGACACCTGCGCTTGCTCTGATACTGGTCAAGCTAATTCGATCAATGAATTTAAGAAGGGCATCGCCTCTAAGGCTGGTATGGCTGTGAAACGTGGAGGTAACACGTTCGCAGGCTGTTTGCTCTGACCTAAGTCGGGTCAAATACCAGCGGGGTTGCTTCATGCTCCCTGGGTCGGCAAATCCCCTACCGCAGGTTAGAAATAACTCACGCCATTTTTTATCATTTTGCTCCCTTAGCGCCTTTCTCAGTGGCTCGGTAATCTGGATAATCAATTTGATCCATCCTGACTCTTCCCGCGTTAGCCTAACTTCCTGCCTGCTTAATTTTTTCCCCTTCCTGTCTTTGTATCCGATTAGTAGGGATTCCTCACCATCTTCAATGAATCCTGTTCGCCTATTATCGGAGTTATATAGTTCAAAATTCCGTAGGAAACCTTCAGTTATTTCGGGATGATTCATTACAAGTAAGCATTGGAATGGATAAAGACTATCTGTTGTTGGCAGTGCTAGTAATTTGGCGATTTCAGCTACATTTGTAGTTCCCCCGAATGCTCGCTTTGTGTAGGATTTATTTGTGATAAACCCATCGCGTTTAAATGTCGCACATACATTTTCAATACCTATTTCCTGGATGGTTTTTAGGCCGCCGCCAACGGGCGTTGGTTTTCCAGACCTTGATAGTTTATCTCTATGCTTTATCCGCTGCTCGAAGTCATTTACCTCGTTAAGGGCCCAGCCTCTAACAATATCCAAGTCAGCATCTATTTTTTTGAAGAGGATTTCTATTGCTTCGCTATCTTTTACCGTGATCGGGATTTCAGTTAATAACTTGTCATGCACTAGTGTGCCAGATTCGGCTATTTTAATATTGCTTTGGGCGCCTGGGACTTTTGGAATAACGGGTTTTGGTAGGCGCTCAAATGGAGTTGCCCATACACCGGCTTCAATAAATGCCCGTGTGCAGCAATTTATAAACTGCCCAAATGCCATGTTCTGTCCAGTTAAGTCTTTTCCAGACTCGTGAGCATTTTTAAAGTAATCCTTCATAAATGCTAAAAAAATCTGGCGGATACTTGTCGGATCATAAAAAGATTTAGGTGGCCACTGTTCACTATTGAGAGATAAATACTTAACGAATTTGTTTATTACTGCTGATAGCCTGATGTTTGTGGAGTCGAGATGGCACTTCCATTGTTCATAAAATTCTTCCGTAAACTTTTGTCCGTGGGATGTCCAAAGTGGCGCGAGGTAGAGGTAGCTGGACGTCTTTTTTTCACTGCAAACATGCCAACCATTCCAGTAGCGGATTGACGACATGTTGAGTGTTGTAGTGGGGTTGGAAAGAAAGGGAACTGTCGGTTCAGCGTCAAGTGAGCGCCAGTCGATCTTAGATAACGCTGGTATTTTATGCCCCAAGAATTCTAAAACTTGAATGAACGCTTTCCGATAAGTTGTTTGTGTAAATGGGTGTGAGTCAACCAGATCTTTACCGTAAAGCGTGCCCAGAAAATCCTTCACCGTCAGCATGAAATGTTCGCTGGACAGATTGGCGTAGGAAACAGACGTCTCGGTAATGTGGCAGAACACCTCGAATAACTTTATCGGAACGCTGGTTGTGTAGGGGGTGGTCGGCGCTTGGGTCATTATCGCCAACACATCATCAGGCAGCACCTGGAAAGGGTAGTGATGTAGGTAGGCTGTGTTGGTGATAATTGTCATCTGGATTTCTCAATGCTTGACCTCTGCTGTCATAGAGATATAGGAGCTTCTAGGCTATTTGACAAGTTCATGCGATCCGCGAAGTCAATAAGCGCAGCCTGGATGCCGACCTGGCCCTGGCCCTGAGCCTCAACGGCCGGGCGCTGCTGCGTGACGAGCCGCCGCTGAAGATTCTGCTCATGTCGGCGACCTTGGAGGGTGAGCGCCTGTCGCGCCTGCTCGACGATGCACCGATCATCAGCAGTCAGGGGCGCATGCACCCGGTGGATATTCGCTGGAGCCGGCCGTTCCAGCCTGGCGAGTTCGTCGAGCCGCGCGTGGTCGACTGCGTGCTCCAGGCCCTGGCCGACGAATCCGGCAGCCTGTTGGTGTTCCTCCCCGGGCAGGCCGAGATCCGCCGCGTGCACCAGGCTCTGCAGGAGGCCGTGGGCGAGCGTCCGCAGATCCTGCTCTGCCCGCTGCACGGCGAGCTTGAGCTGAGTGCCCAGCGCGCCGCCATCGAGCCGGCGCCCAAGGGCCAGCGCAAGGTGGTGCTAGCCACCAACATCGCCGAGACCAGCCTGACCATTGACGGTGTGCGCGTGGTGATCGACGCAGGGCTTGCGCGGGTGCCACGCTTCGACCCCGGTAGCGGCATGACCCGCCTGGACACCCAGCGCATCTCCCGGGCCAGCGCCACCCAGCGCGCCGGTCGGGCCGGGCGCCTCGAGCCTGGCGTGTGCTATCGGCTGTGGTCCGAGGCGCAACACGACCAGTTGGCGGCCCATGGCAGCGCCGAGATCCTCCAGGCCGACCTGGCCGGGCTCGCCCTGCAGCTGGCGCGCTGGGGCGTACCACCGGAGCAGCTCAGCTGGCTCGACCAGCCACCTACGGCCGCCTATGGCCAAGCCCTGGACCTGCTGACCCGACTCGGCGCCTTCAAGCCAGGTTGCCGCGACGTTCTGAGCGCCCATGGCCAAGCCATGGCCGAGCTGCCTGCGCATCCACGCATCGCCCATTTGCTGCTGCGCGGTCAGGATCTCGGGTTGGCCGACCTGGCGTGCGATGTCGCAGCGTTGCTGGGCGAGCGCGACATCCTGCGTGGCGGTGGTGCTGACCTGCATAGCCGGCTGGCTTTGCTCAGCGGTGAAAGCCGCGCCGCGCGAGGTGGGCAGGGCGGTGTGCAGCGTGCGCGGCAGCTGGCCCGGCAATACCGCGGCCAGCTGCGTGGCAAACCGCGCAACCCGGTCGCCGACCCCGACCATCCACGCTGGCTGGGCGCGGTGCTGGCGCTGGCCTACCCCGACCGGGTGGCGCAACAGCGCCGCGAAGGCGGCGGCGAATACCGCCTGGCCAATGGCCGGGCGGCACTGTTCGCCGAAGCCGATGTGCTGATGAAGAGCCCGTGGCTGGTGATTGCCGATCTGGGCAGCCGGCAGGGGCAGCGCGAGGAACGTATCTACCTGGCTGCAGAGTTCGACCCGGTATTGTTCGACGCAGTGCTGGCCGAGCAGGTCGAGCAAATCGACCTGCTCGACTGGGACGAACGCGAGCAGGTGTTGCGCGCCGAGCGCCAGCGCAAGGTCGGCGAGCTGGTCCTCAGCCGTGAACCGTTGCCTGGGCTGGACGACGAGGCGCGGGCCAAGGCGTTGCTCGGCCTGGTTCGGCGCAAAGGCTTGAACCTGCTGGCCTGGACCCCGGAACTGCGCCAGTGGCAGGCCCGCGTCGCGCTGCTGCGTCAGCTGGATCTGGAAAAGGACGGCCACAGCGAGTGGCCCGATCTGGGCGATGACGCCTTGCTGGCCAGCCTGGAATACTGGCTGCAACCCTACCTGGGCAAGGTGTCGCGGCTGAGCCATTTCTCTAACCTGGACCTGGCCTCGATCCTGCGCAACCTGCTGCCCTGGCCGCTGCCCCAGCGCCTGGACGAGCTCGCACCGTCGCACCTGGCCGTGCCTTCGGGCTCAAGCATACGCCTGGACTACAGTGAGCAACCACCGATCCTGGCCGTGCGCCTGCAGGAGCTGTTCGGCCTGGCCGATACTCCACGCATCGCCAATGGGCGGCAGCAGGTCAAGCTGCACCTGCTGTCGCCAGCACGTCGGCCTGTGCAAGTGACCCAGGACCTGGCCAACTTCTGGCGCACCACCTACGCCGAGGTGAAGAAGGACCTGAAAGGGCGTTATCCCAAGCTATTCCATAAGTTAGACCCTTGGGTTGAATCGCTTAACAACAAAAAGATTGACAGGTAGCGATTGTAAACTGACGCATAACATATAGGATTGACTGATTCATCAGGGGGGGCGAATGTCCTACACCAATCCGCGTCACGAAGGTCGTCTGATTCTCATCCCGAATTTGCAGGATGCCTTCGCTATCCTGCATGTCAGTGAAGCGCCTCGCGGCTCTATTGAGTCAGCGCTTGAGGGGGCTGAATCCAATCTGCTTTATAAATGCGATGAAGTCGGTTCAGGGAATGACCGTGCCCTGTTCAATTTCCCATTTTTGTTTAGTGCTAATGGCAACCCTTGGCACGAAGCGAACGACTACTTGCTGAGTCTCATGCGTGATAGGGCTCCTGCAAGTCGACGCACTGATGATGTTAGGCGTCGTGCCAGTAAACTGTTGGATTACCTCCTATTCTGTGAGGATAACAATCTGGATTGGCTCGACTTTTCCGGTGCCCGTCCTTCGCTTCGCCCGACTTACAAGTACTTCTATCACCTGATTAAAGAAGGCCGTCGCAGTAATCAGGTCATCAATCAATATACCGCTGCGGTCTATCACTTTTATAAGTACGTTTCCGAGCATTGGCATTACCTCGATCTAAAGCGTGTTGATACGATCAAGCAAGTGCGGCTTATCGTGCAGAGCCCAAAAGGCGCGAAAATCATCGATGCTGAAAAGCGCAGCCAAACGCGGCGTACGCCGCCTAGTAGCTCCGTTCCTTTGGGATTCGTGCGTGAAGATGGCGAGGATCTTCGACCTCTCTCCAATCTTGAGTTAGGCGCGCTTTTGGAGGCCATTAATGAAAAGAAATGGTCAACGATTGAGCGGTTGATTCTTCTCACGTCTCTGATGACTGGAGCTCGTAAGCAAAGTGTTTTGACCATACGCTTGAAGCATTTGAAAGGATTTACAGAAGACAAACTAGTGCCGGAATGTGCCTATAAATTGCATGCCGGCCCGCGCACAGGCATTGATACGAAATTTGACAAAACTCAAGTTCTGTATGTTCCAAAGCAACTTGCTGAAGAATTGGTCACGCTTGCACGTAGTCCGATGATGAGGAGACGGCGGGAAAAATTTCGTGCTCAATTAGAAGTCAGTCATCCCGGTCTGTTGATAGAAGAGGACGATATGTATTTGTTTCTCTCCGATCAAGGCAATTGTTATTACATGGCTTCAAATGATCCGCGTTACGCAATTGTTAGGTCGCCACAGACAGGGCAGGTGACGGAAACAATAAAGCGAAAATTGCAGAGTACAGCTTCTAGCCAATTTCCAAAAGATTTTACATATCACTGGCTGCGAGCGACTTTTGCCTATCAACTCTACCAGCGCCTGCAACCGTTGGTTCAAGAAGGCGTTTTGAAATTAGGGGAGGATATTGATTTTATTCAAAAACGTATGCATCACGAGTCTAGGGAAACAACTGAAAACTATCTAAAGTTATTCAATATGACTCACGAAAAAGTCATCGCCCAAGAGGTGTGGGAGAAGAAATTGTTTAACGGTAACTACGAAGTCATGAAATTGACGGTCCAAGAATGAGTAGTCGGCAGCTGTTAGAGCATCGCGAAAATACAAAAATTATTACGCTAAATGAGTTGGTTCAGGAGTTTTCCGAACCTGAGCGTTTGCGATTGCAGCTGACCGTTAAGGTTAAAAAGAAGCCGTTAGATATTGGTAGTTTTGCATATCTCATTCGTGGTAAGAATAAAAGTGTTCATGATGATCGCGGGACGCCATTGGTGATTGAGTCGTTCGTTGAAAGTCGTCGTGAGCTGATTGTGAGAGTTTTGGAGTCTTTTGTCGGTCTGCGTGATAAGTCAGTCTTGGCAAATTTCTTCCATACCGAATATTTTATTGATTGGTTGAACGCTGAGGGTTACCGAGAAATATTTTCCAGTAGCGTGGATGCTCAAAAGGCATATCGAGATTATACAGCGCATCTAAATCAAAAAATATCCGATAAAAAGCTGAAGCCCCGGACCGCGTCAAGCTACCAAACTAGAGCATCCAGCCTGATCAAATTACTTTATCCAGATAATAGTGTCCATATTCTTGCTGGTGCAGTAAGGATTGTTCCAGATAGAGGTTCTGCAACAGCAGGCGCTGCTCATGTCGAGTTGTATAGAGATGTTTGCTTTGCCATTGCCCAGCAGTGCAGTGATTTTATCTTGAATAAAAAACCTTACCCGCTCGTGGTTGGAGTTAGAGATTATGAAGTTGTTATATTTCCGTCCAACCGAGGCGCGAGCAGCCCATTTAAGGATGCTGCTCCTTCATATAACTCAGCTGAGCGGCGAATTGCTACGGCCGAAGAATACTTCGCGGCCTTCGAGAGGCTTGGCCGAAAAAAGCCGAGAAATTATAATGTCGCGCGCGAACTAAGAAGCTCCCAGGCATCTTTGGATGCGGCTAATGAAGATGGGCGCAACTGGCATCGTCTTAATCTAGCGAGTCTTGCGGCGAAAGCCTATGCTATCCTTTTTTTTATGATTACAGGTGCCACTCCGGCTGAATTTGAGCAGTTTAGTTACGAAGACGCACTCAAAGTTGAAAAGTCCCCTCTCAAGAAAGAGTTGTCGGCTGTGAAATTTCGGGCTGGCGGAAAGTCAACGCTTTACAACATTGGGCGGGGCTCGGGTTTGTCGCTGCTGAAAGAGTATTTAAAGCTGCGTGCGTGGATTTTGGATGGTGCGAGACATGAGCGACTATTCTTTGCAATGCCTACGTCTGGTCAGCTTAGAACTTGCAAAAGCTTTGGTGATCTTAACGTGACAAGCTCCTTAGAAAAATTTTATGAGTTTATTAGCGGGGTCTTTCTTGATCCGACTGTACCAAGACTTTCAACTCGTAAAATACGCAAGCACAAAAGCACTGAAATGCACTCTGCACGTTTGTCGCCGTCCACGGTAGCGGCATCCCTCAATCACACCGAAGCGGTGAATCTTTCTACCTATGCAGAGGCAACACCTGAACAGCAGCAATCCGAGTTCAGCCTGTTTTGGGATGCAATACGCCACGCTGCTCATGTTGTGCGTGAGCGAAGCCGCAAGGCTGTAGCAAGTAGTGTCGCAATAGCGGCGGGTCACTGCGAGGATTTCAATAAGCCGACGTCTGCCACTGATGTGGGATTGATTATAGAGCCGAACTGCCGCACCCAATATGGTTGTTTGTACTGCGAAAACTATTTATGTCACGGCGATGAGGAGGATCTGCATAAAATTCTGAGTTTGCAATACGTGGTCAATGCCGTGCGTAAATCGGCCCCCGATGCAGCGCATACTGAGGCACTTTTCAAAGAGTTATCTATCCGGATCGAGTTTATAGTCGATGCTCTTAGTGAGCGCTCTAGCTCGGTGAAACAGACAGTCGAAAAGGTTAAAGCTAAGGTGTTTGAATACGGCGAGTTAACTAAGTTTTGGGAAGTCCGGTTGGGTCGCTATGAAAAAATGGGGATCGTATTTTGAGTGCTGCTGTTCAGTCGATAGGTAGTCTTTTTTCTAGCGGCCAGTTTCCAGTCACCAGCCAGCCAGATAGTGCGGCTCAGCTGTATGGGAAGCCCGCGTCGGATTTTGTTATCTGTCGCACTGAGTATGGCAATGCAACGGCAGTGTACGGCGAGTCTGTATGGGACTTTAACCCGTACAGGCTGAGTGCAAAAAAAATTGGCCGAATACGCTTCGATATGGTGTTCGGTGATTATGGTCATGATCAGCAAGCGCTGATCGAAGAAGCCAAATATCTTCTGTATTGTCTTATTTATTTCGCTGGCGGTGGGCGGATTGGTAAGCTGAGTGCATCTACGATTATTTCATATTGGGTTGTGCTGCGCATCGCTATGAAGTTCTGCTATGCGCAGAAAAAGAAGTCAATGGTTGGTGTGCTGTCCTTGCAGCAGCTTTTTACCGTGCCTGTTTATCTAGCGGCTTTTGTTAGTGAAAGTAATTTTGACAAGACGGTTCTTAGTGGGATATTGCACGGATTGATTAGTGTGGGCGAGGAACGCCTAGGGTATGTTGTGCTGAATCCAAGAGTTTTTGATTTGAGAAGACCTGATTCTAAACAGCATCCGGTAATTCCGACACGCCTTTATTTGAATTTAATAAATATTTGTGGCGACCTGCTCGATCATCTTTACTTGGGTGTTGGGAATATTGATTCATTTATATCGTGCTTTGCTGATGAGTATTTCGGTCTTACTCCGCACCGTCAAAAATCTTTGGGGGTTGGTGGTAAGTCGCGCTATCGCCCCGGTATTCAGCAAGCAATAGAGGAATATGGTCTGGCTGCGGTTTTTGTCGGTGAGTTTGCCTGTTCCGAAAAGAGAAAGCTGCAGCGAGTCCTTCTCAAGATGCAGTATGTGGTGAGAATGGTGATACACCTATATACCGGCATGCGTGATCAAGAGGTGATGCGTATGTCTTATAACTGCTTATCTGATCAAGTCGTGAGATGTTCAGTGGTTGATGATCAAGGTTTTATGCGCGATCAACCGCAATCAGTACACATATTATCGACTACCACGAAGTTTAGCGGTTACAAGAAAGAAAGCGCATGGTTCGCGGCAGGCGAAGTCGTCAAGGCGGTCGAGGTTGGCCAGGCGATTTGTCGTGGTTTAGCCCGGCTCTATAGGATTGAACTGGATGATCGTTGTCCGCTATTCATCAATCCGTCCGTCCTGTGTAAAACGAAGAATTGTGCAGAAGTTGGTGTAACAGACTTTACATTGAGAGCAACGATGGGCAGTGCTTTGAAATCCTTATCGATTCAATCAGAGGATTTACAAGAGTTGGCTCAGAGCGACCCTTCTCGTGACTTTTACAATGAGCCAGATTTTGCAGTAGGCCAGCCCTGGCCGCTGACTAGCCATCAATTCCGACGTTCGTTGGCCTTCTATGGAAGCAGTAGCGGCTTTCTCTCGCTACCGACTCTGCGAGCGCAGTTCAAGCATATGACCATTCAGATGGCGCGCTATTATGCGAATGGCTTTGATAACTTGCGCACCATTTTTGGCTACTATGACGAGAAGAAAATAGACTTCGTGCTACCATATAACCACTTTGCTTTCGAGTTCCAGATGGCCATGCCGATGTCGGTGGCCAATCAGTTGATTGCAGATCTGCTGTTCAAAGAAGAACCGCTGTTTGGTGGCACCGGTTCATACATGCAGAGGCAGAAAGAACGTGTTGAAGCTGGCGAGATAAAGATTGAAGATATTCGTGCCGATACAGAGCTTCGGGTGAAGAACGGTGCAATTAGCTATCGGCCAACGCTACTCGGTGGTTGCACCAAGGTGGGCCGCTGCGATTCCTTCATGCTCGGTGACTATACTGAATGTTTGTCCTGCGAGGGTGCGATTATCAAGCCCTCCAGGTTAAGTGCGGCCATTGAGGATGCGAAAAACGAGTTGTCAAACTACGCAGAAGACTCAGGCGAATATCAAATTGTGAAGGGCGATATTGAGCGCCTAATGGTTTTCAAGACTCGCCTGATCGACACTGTGGAGCTTTAGTCATGAAGTCTGGTGAAGGAATAAGCAAGGGGGTTGGTGCCTGTCAGGAAGCTTTGCAGCGCCTTCTCGATGGGAAGCCTTTTATGCCCGAGCATGTAGGGCTAGACCTATCCAAACTTACCGCGAGCATCGTCAGTCATGAGGCTGGATTTGACCGTGGTTATCTGAAAAAGTCTCGCAAAACACATTTGCCATTACTCGCAAAGATCGAGGCTTGTCGTGCTGAGGCTGACAAGGGCTGCGGCTCATCAAGTGGTAAAAGCATTAAACGTTTAGCAGATAAAGTTTTGTTTTTAGAAAAAGAGCTGGCGATGGTCAGTTCGCAGCGTGATCGAGCGCTTACACAGAACCTCCAGCTATGGGCGCGCGTGAGAGAACTGGAACTAGCTGAGCGTCAGAACAAGTCACGCCGGGTTCGGCTACATCATTGATAGATTTACGCCTCCTCGACAGCATCACAAGCGTCGGGGAATGTTCTAGCTAGTAGTCTGGATAATGAGGTTAGGGCCGACAGCATTAATGCAATTTCAAGCCTTCTTGAGCGCCAGCGTCGATCAGGTGGGCTAAAGCTCTGACGCCTGAGGCAGTAGGCCGCATGGATCGCATGCAAGCACGCTTGCGATGCGATACAGCTTCTCGACGGTGATGTTGACCTCGCCACGTTCGATCCGCCCTACGTAGCTGCGGTCGATATTGCACGCCAGCGCCAGTGCATCCTGGGAAATCCGGCAGGCCTTCCTCTGCACTCGGATGCGTTCCCCTAACGCTTTCGCCAACTTATCCATGACCGTCTCAATTCAACTTGAGGCGGCACTATCGTGCGTTTGCGGACGCACAGGCCACGGATTATAATCCGCATTTCTTTCGCGCTAACTCTTCTGGTGCCTCAATGAAATCGGCCTCGTTTATCTTCGACGTAACCGCTCCATAAACCCCGTCCTGGCGGACGGGTTTTTTCAGGAAGCAGAGGCAGAAGCTGGCGAGCTGTTCCACGGCAGCAGCGCTTCGTAATCCTCGACGCTACTGGCAGTCGGCAGGCGT
>Ga0247725_1000332_pt1 | contig 41386 bp, 42 predicted proteins | sample OKSTACKMCFT3sol_FD_183021 | JGI IMG/M metagenome (GOLD analysis project Ga0247725, IMG submission 183021) | Subsurface sediment microbial communities from gas well in Oklahoma, United States - OK STACK MC-FT3-sol | ecosystem: Environmental > Terrestrial > Deep subsurface > Rock core/Sediment...
TCACGTGGCGAAAACCAGTTATCTGTGTTGGTCGCTGCTAACCTTTTTGCTTGCGTTTTCGACGCAGTCTGCAGAAATGCCTTTGAACATGACTCAAGGGGTTACAGAAATCAGTCAGCAGGTTTACCACCTGCATATGAAGATTTTTTACATTTGCTGTGCAATAGGGGTAGCGGTATTTGGGGTGATGTTTTGGTCCATCATCCACCATCGTAAGTCGAAGGGCGTCGAGCCCGCCCAATTTCATGAGAGCACCAAAGTAGAGCTGCTTTGGACTGCTTTACCTGTGGTTATTCTTATTTTAATGGCGATACCCGCCACCCAAACTCTGATAGCGATGGAAGACACCTCTGAAGCCGACGTGACTATTCTGATCACTGGCTCACAATGGAAGTGGCACTACAAATACATGGACCACAAAGTAGAGTACTACTCTTTGTTGGCCACGCCCCGTAAGCAAATCGACAACAAACTGAAAAAAGGCGAGAACTACCTGTTGGAAGTCGACAGGCCTTTGGTGATCCCTACTGGCAAAAAAGTGCGCTTTTTAGTCACCTCAGATGATGTGATCCACTCCTGGTGGGTGCCGGCTTTTGCGGTGAAAAAAGACGCCAACCCTGGCTTTATCAACGAAGCCTGGACCAAAGTCGATCATCCAGGAGTGTACAGAGGCCAATGTGCCGAGCTCTGTGGTAAAGACCATGGTTTTATGCCTGTGGTTGTTATTGCCAAAGAGCAAGCTGATTTTGATCAGTGGATAGCTCAGGAAGCCGCCACTCAAGCCGCTGCCAAAGCTGAAGAACAAAAACTGCTGTCGATGAATATGAGCAAAGAAGAGTTAATGGCCCTGGGTGAAAAAACCTATATGGGCTACTGCGCTGCGTGCCATCAACCTACGGGCATGGGCATTCCGGGCGTCTTCCCTGCGCTTAAAGGCAGCAAAATGGCATTGGAAGATTTACCTGCTCATATCGACATAGTGCTGAACGGTAAAACCGGTACCGCTATGCAGGCTTTTGCTAAACAGCTGAGTTTAAGTGAAATAGCTGCAGTGATTACCTATGAGCGTAATGCCTGGGACAACAATACAGGCGATCTGGTGCAAGCTGCCGATATCGCCAAAGCACAAAAACCATAGGGGGCGCAGATGAGTACTGTTACTACAGATCCACATGCTCATGCTGAGCATGAGCATCATCATGGGCCAGCCAAAGGCTTAAAACGCTGGCTTTATACCACCAACCACAAAGATATAGGGACTTTGTACCTGCTGTTTGCGCTGACGATGTTTTTTATCGGCGGAGCTATGGCTATGGTGATCCGGGCTGAGTTATTCCAGCCAGGTTTGCAAATAGTGCAACCCGACTTTTTCAACCAGATGACCACAGTACATGGTTTGATCATGGTATTTGGTGCTGTGATGCCGGCCTTTACCGGTCTGGCTAACTGGCTGGTGCCTATGATGATAGGCGCGCCGGACATGGCCTTGCCACGGATGAACAACTGGAGCTTCTGGATCTTACCTTTTGCTTTTAGCATCCTGCTGCTGTCTTTATTTATGGAAGGCGGTGGACCTGGTTTTGGCTGGACTTTCTATGCTCCGCTATCCACTACCTACAGCAGCGACAGCACGGCACTTTTTGTGTTCTCTGTTCATATCATGGGTATTTCATCCATTATGGGCGCTATCAACGTGATAGTAACCATTATGAACCTGCGCGCTCCAGGCATGACCTACATGAAAATGCCTTTGTTTGTCTGGACCTGGTTTATTACGGCTTACCTGCTGATTGCTGTAATGCCTGTACTGGCAGGTGCTGTCACTATGGTGCTGACCGATAAATACTTTGGTACCAGCTTCTTTGATGCCGCCGGTGGCGGTGACCCTGTGTTATTCCAGCATATTTTCTGGTTTTTTGGTCACCCCGAAGTCTACATCATGATTTTGCCAGCCTTTGGTATTGTCTCGAGCATAGTGCCTACTTTTGCCCGTAAACCGCTGTTTGGTTATGCCTCTATGGTGTATGCCACCTCCAGTATTGCGCTGCTGTCCTTTTTAGTCTGGGCGCATCATATGTTCACGACTGGTATGCCGGTGTTTGCAGAACTGTTCTTTATGTACTGCACCATGCTGATTGCGGTGCCGACCGGAGTGAAAGTATTTAACTGGGTAGCTACTATGTGGCGAGGGGCTATGACCTTTGAAGTGCCTATGATGTTTGCATTGGCCTTTATAGTGCTGTTCACCATAGGGGGCTTCTCTGGTTTGATGCTGGCTATTACGCCTGCTGACTTCCAGTACCACGATACCTACTTTGTGGTTGCACATTTCCACTATGTGTTAGTTACAGGGGCCATCTTCTCCATTATGGCGGCGGCCTATTACTGGCTGCCGAAGTGGACAGGCCATATGTACGACGAAACTCTGGGGCAATGGCATTTCTGGTGTTCGTTAATTTCGGTCAACGTGCTGTTTTTCCCAATGCATTTTGTTGGCTTAGCCGGTATGCCACGACGGATCCCGGATTACGCTCTGCAATTTGCTGACTTTAATGCACTGATCAGCATAGGGGGTTTTGCCTTTGGTTTATCCCAACTGCTGTTTGTCTGGCTGGTGGTGAAATGCATTAAAGGCGGCGAAAAAGCCACAGATCAGGTATGGGAAGGCGCGGAGGGCCTGGAATGGACTATCCCTTCACCAGCGCCTTATCACAGCTTTACTACACCACCTGAAATCAAGTAGGGGGCGTTATGGCACTAAAGCATCAACCTATAGTCGTGAAATTATGTCTGCTGACGGCAGCCATGTTTGGTTTTGGTTATGCCTTAGTGCCTTTGTACGACGTATTTTGTGATTTAACAGGCCTGAACGGTAAAACCTCCAGCATGGCAGCGACAGCAGAAGCTGCTATACCGGATAAAAAACGTGAAGTGCTGGTGGAGTTTATTGCCCGTCCCAATAACAACATGCCCTGGGTGTTTGAGCCAGTAGTGCACAAACTTCGGGTGCATCCAGGTGAAATCCACCGCATTGATTATCTGGCGCACAATGTCACAGGCCGTGCCATGACAGCTCAGGCCGTGCCTTCGGTGTCGCCGGGGCAGGCTGCTTTGTATTTTAATAAAATGGAATGTTTCTGTTTTACCCAACAACATCTGACGGCAGGTCAGCAGTTATTAATGCCGTTGCAATTTTATGTCGATCCCGCACTACCGGAACAGTTCAGCACTATCACTTTGTCCTACACCTTGTACGAAGTAGAAGCTGCAGCCCCGGTCACTGCACAGACAGCAACAGGGGATAACAATGAGTGAAAAATACGAACATTATTACGTACCGGACCAAAGCCCATGGCCGATAGTGGGCGCTGTTGCGCTTTTTATGATGGCCTTTGGCGCAGGACACTTTGTCAATGAAGTGACGAAAGATCAGCCGGGTTATGGCGGTTATCTGTTGCTGGCTGGTGTCGCTACGTTAATTTTTATGCTGGTCGGCTGGTTCAGAAATGTCATTGATGAGTCTATGCATGGTTTGTACAGCAAACAACTGGACAGGTCGTACCGCCAGGGCATGAGCTGGTTTATTTTTTCCGAGGTGATGTTTTTTGCCGCCTTTTTTGGCGCTTTGTTTTATGCCCGTATCATCGCTATTCCGTGGTTGGACGGTGCCAGCAATAACGCCAGTACAGCTGCTGTATTGTGGCCTGCTTTTGAAGCGGCCTGGCCTTTACTGAAAACACCGGGTGGCACTGAAACTCAGGCCATGCCGTGGCAAGGTTTGCCGCTTTATAACACGCTGATTTTATTGGCGTCTTCTGTCACTTTGCAGTTTGCTCATATGGGGTTAGAGCAAAATAAAAGAGGTCAGCTCAAGCTGATGTTAGGACTCACTATCCTGTTAGGAGCAAGTTTTCTGTATTTGCAGGGCATAGAGTACGTACATGCCTATCAGGATCTGGGTTTAAAACTGGACTCAGGTATTTATGGCAACACCTTCTTTTTACTAACAGGTTTCCATGGATTGCATGTGACTCTGGGGGCCATATTTTTACTGGTGATGTTTTTGCGTATCGTACTGAAAAACCACTTTACCGCCCATAAGCATTTTGCCTTTCAGGCTGCTGCCTGGTACTGGCATTTTGTTGATGTGGTCTGGTTATGTTTGTTTATTTTTGTCTACGTGCTGTAACACAGAGGCGGGCTTGTTCTGCCCGCTTAGTGGCTAATAGGGCCTGCCGTGCGGAGTGATGATGCCAAACTGCAGTGCAAGGATCACCAGCAATAACACTATGGCCGACCACCAGACGCGTCGGCCTAAAAACTTGGACATACTGGGCTGATTCTCATCGTCCTTCAGCATCAGAAACAAAGCACGAAATAAGTTAAAAACAATAAAGAGCAGTAGTGCAATGAGTAAAAGTTTAATCCACATAAAACCTCACTTAGGGCTGGTACTTTTATGACCACCCAGCCTTTTGTTCGTCATCTGTCCCGACACTGGCTGCTGGCTGTATTCACTCTGGTCGCTTTTGCGCTTTTGATCAAGTTGAGTTACTGGCAATGGCAGCGCGCCGAACAAAAGCAAACTCAATTGGATCAGTTGCACCAAGCAGAGCAGCAAGGGCCGGTGCAGTGGATAGATTTAGCGTCCATACCAACGGAGCAACAAGACGGCCTGATGCTGCAAGGCAAAGCGGTCTGGTTAAAACCTGCGGTCTGGCTGCTGGATAATCAGCTGATCCAGGGCAAAGCAGGCTACGACGTGGTGATCCCTGTGCTGGTATCCAATCAGGGCCCAGCAGTTTTAGTGAATTTAGGTTGGGTTGCTGCGCCGCCCAGCCGCGATCAATTGCCTGAACTTGGTATTCCGGAAAAGTTTGATTTAAAAGCGTTATTGCGCACTGAACTCAAAGGCTTTCGCCTCGGCCAAAATTTAGAAAACACCGGTTTATGGCCACAGCGGATGCAACAAGTGGAACCTGCGGAACTGGCGCAAGTGCTGGGGCAAGAGTTGGCTCCGGTTCTGCTGTATCAACAACAATCCCCTTATCTGTACCACTACAACGCTGTGGTGATGCCGCCGGAAAAACACCGGGCTTATGCGCTGCAATGGTTGCTGCTGGCAGTTGCTGTAGTCGTGATCGGCTGGTTTATGTCAAAGAAGGAGCTGTAAATGGCGAAGAATAAATTTTTGCTGCTGTTTTTGTTGTGTTCTTTATTACCGCTAGCCTTTGCTCAGGCGTTTTTATCTTTAGGCTGGTTTGGCGGAGCGACGACCAATAAAGGCCAGTGGCTGACCGAAGAAATTGTGCTGTTACCTAAAGCCAGTGGTGATGTGCACTGGCGCTTAGCTTATGTCAGCGATAAAACTGACTGTGATGCCGTATGTCAGAACGCCCATTACGGTATGCAGCAGGTCTATACAGCTCTGGGCCGTAAACAGCAGCATTTAGAGTTATGGCAATCTGGTGGTACTCAGCCACAAAAATTATTGTGGCAGGCTAATCCTGTGGGTGCTGATGCGTTACAGCAAAAGCTGGTGCTGGTGGATCTAAATGGCCTGGCTTTGATGACTTACCCTGTGACTGCCGACAAAACCCAGATGGTGCAAACCGGTAAAGCCATTTTGACCGATTTAAACAAACTGCTGAAATACGACAGGGGGCTTTGATGAGAGCCCTGAAACCTTTAGTCAGTTGCGCCATAGTATTGGCCATGCTGGTGATTTTACTAGGCGCTTACACCCGTCTGACCGATGCCGGTTTAGGTTGTCCGGACTGGCCTGGCTGTTACGGCTTTTTAAAAGTACCGGAGCAGGCCCATCATATTGAGCAGGCAGAGGCTTTATATCCGGACCGACCTGTAGAAAGTCATAAAGCCTGGAATGAGATGATCCACAGGTATTTTGCCGGCACTTTGGGTTTACTGATACTGGCGATTTTCTTATTTAGCCTGAAACAAAAGCGTGTGCTGTTGCCGTCTCTGCTGTTGGGGCTGGTAATTTTTCAGGCCGCTTTGGGCATGTGGACTGTGACTTTAGCTTTGCATCCAGTGGTAGTGATGGGGCATTTGCTTGGTGGTTTTAGCTTGCTGTCGTTATTAGCGCTGTACTGGTGGCAATTACAACCTGCGCCTTTGATCGCCGTAAAACAAAGCCTGAAGCTGCTGTTTTGGCCTGTATTGCTAGTGCTGGTCGCCCAAATTGCCTTAGGGGGCTGGACCGCAGCCAACTATGCCGCTTTAGCCTGCATTCAGTTGCCTGTTTGCGAAGCCGGTTGGGCCGGTCAGCTTAATTTTGACGAGGCATTTTCGCTGCATCTGGGCTACGACAATTACGAATACGGCGTGATGAGCCAAAGCGCACGCGCCACAGTGCATGTGATGCATAGGGTTGGTGCTGTTGTTACTTTGCTGGTGGTGGCTGCTTATGCCATCGCCTTGTGGCGCAATAGTTCGGGTTTGATTAAAAACATGGCGAGCTTAGTGCTGCTGCTGTTGTTACTGCAATTTAGTTTGGGGCTTGCCAACGTGGTACTGCATTTGCCTTTGGCCAATGCGGTGGCACATAACTTTGTGGCAGCCAATTTAGTCATGTGTCTGGTAGTGATTGGTTATCAGCTGCACAGAAACAAGGAGTCTGCTTATGCTTAAAGTTCTGGCTTTACCCCAACACTATAGTCAGCAATGGCGTGATTATTACCAACTGACCAAACCTAAAGTCGTCGCGCTTTTGGTGCTGACCGCCTGGGTCGGTATGATGCTGGCGCAACCTGGATTACCCAGATTTGGCCTGATGATAGCCGCCACTTTAGGCATAGGCTTATTGTCCGCAGCCGCTGCGGCGATGAACCATATAGTGGATCAGCGTATTGATGCGCAAATGGCCCGTACTTATAACAGGCCAGTGGCCCGCGGCCGTTTATCAACGCAGCAGGCGGTGAAGTTTTCACTGCTGCTGGCAGGTTCTGGTTTTCTGTTGTTATTTATTGCGGTGAATCCACTGACTGCCTGGCTGACCTTAGCCAGTTTGTTTGGTTACGCCGTGGTCTACACCATGTTTTTAAAAAGGGCGACGCCGCAGAATATTGTCATAGGCGGTTTAGCCGGTGCTATGCCACCGCTGCTCGGCTGGACAGCCATGACGGCGGAAGTGCATGCGCATGCCTTGTTGCTGGTGATGATTATTTTCACCTGGACGCCTCCGCATTTCTGGGCTTTGGCTATTCATCGCCGTGACGATTATGCCAAAGTAAATATGCCGATGTTGCCTGTGACTCATGGCATTGAATTTACCAAAAGTGCCATTTTCCTTTATACCCTGGTGCTGTTTTTGGTGTGCTTGCTGCCTTATCTGGTCGGTATGACAGGCGCTGTGTATCTGCTGGGCAGCACAATACTGAACTTAGGTTTTATCTGGTATGCCTGGCAATTAAAGTTTAATGCCAAACCAGAAACCGCCATGGCAACTTTTAAGTTTTCGATTTGGCATCTGATGGTATTATTCCTGCTGTTGTTGCTGGACCATTATTGGTTGATTTCAGCGCTTTAATAAATCATCAGGGGACCTTATGCAGAAGTGGTTATGGGTGGTAGTGGCAGTTGTGGCTTTGGCTGCAGGTGTATGGTTGTCTGCCAGTTTTAAGTCTGCGCCCGCCGAGCCTGTGGCCGCTTTGGTCTACCCAAGTCCCAGATCTTTGACCGAATTTAATTTGCTGGATGAGCAAAACCAGCCTGTGGGCTTAAAGGATTTACAAGGACACTGGACGCTGATTTTTGTAGGTTATACCCATTGCCCAGATATTTGCCCTATGACCATGGCGAAATTAGCGGGCATGTATCAGGACTTAGTCAAGCTGACGCCAGAGCCATTAGAGATTTGGTTTGTCTCGGTCGACCCAAAACGGGATACACCAGAGCAACTGGCCCAATACATCACCTACTTTAAACAAGCTCCGATCAAAGCCAGAACAGCCGATCATAAAGACCTATTCCCTTTTATCCGCCAACTGGGCCTGATGTATGCGATTAATGATGGCGCAGAAGACCGATATACAGTCGATCACAGTGCCAGCATAGCGCTGCTAAACCCCCAAGGCGCTGTAGTAGCTATGTTTAAACCTGAAATGAAAGCTGGTGCTGTGCCGCTGATTAATAACCAGCAGTTTTTGGCGGATTATCCTTTGGTGATAGCAGCTGCAGCCCGGTAATCTGAAGGCGCTGCAACAAACTTCATTCCTTTCTTTACAAAATCAGGCTGCACGCCTTATGGTGGAACTGTATTCGTAACAGGTGGTTATGAAGCAAACTCCAGCATAGAGCACAGCCTGATGAGAAAGTTTTTATCCCGCGCCTTAGCGCCACTACTGATTTTATCTGCGGTATTTTGCTTTAATTTGTGCGCCGAAGATTTTAGTCAGTATGGTCCAAAACAATTCAGCACCTCTAATAAATGGACGGCTATAGTGGCCGCCTATGAGCCGGAAATTAAGGCGATTGACCAGGCCTTTGCCAAGCTTAAAGACGCAAAAATAGCAAAAACACTGACCATCCGTGGCGTTAAGTATCAACTGGGCCACTACAAAGGTGAACCCATAGTTATTTTTACCACGGGCGTCAGCGTGCCAAACGCCGCCATGACAATGCAAATGGCGCTGGATTATTTCCCTATTGAACGGGTGGTGATGATGGGGATAGCTGGTGCTGTGAATCCACAATTCCAGCCGGGTGATATCGCCATCCCAGAACGCTGGTACTTCCACGATGAATCTGTGTATGCCAATCCTGACCCGGCCAAACCAGGCCAGTATATTTTGCCGGACTATTATGAGCAGGCCTTAGCCAGATACCAGCAGCGTAAAAAGCAGGATCCGCATTCACCCGCTTATGAAAACTTCGGTTACATCCATCCGGAAGAAATGGCCGTGGTTAAACAAGGCTGGGACAGCCCGCAGCAAATGCCGTATTTCAGCGCAACGCCACAACTGATTGAGCTGACAAAAAAAGCGGTCGCCACTATAGATCCCATCAAAATGCCATCTGGTCACCCAATCCAAATCAAAGTGGGTGGTAACGGTGTCACAGGCTCGGTGTTTTTGGACAACGCCCAGTATCGCCAATGGTTGCAAAAAGTATTTCAGGCCGAAGTGACTGAAATGGAATCAGCCGCGGTAGCTCAGGTCTGTTTTGTAAACGAAGTCGACTGGATAGTGATCCGCTCCGTCAGTGATTTAGCTGGCGGCCAACAAGGCAAAAATGCCGAAAATGTATTTGATGCCATAGCCTCAGGCACAGGCACTAAATTACTGCTTGGGTTATTGGAGCAAATTGTATTGGTGAAGCCATGATTGGTGACATAGATGTTTAACAGCAGCAAAACCTTTTTTATAGTCATGTTTGTTGGTGCGTCAATCTGGTGTTTTTACTTAGGCCATATAGCAATAGAGGGCTTAAAGGCTAGCAGCTGGCCCAGCGTTGAAGGTGTTATTACCTCTGCCAGTGCAAAGCCTGTCGAGCATAGCAAAGAGCGGTATCTCATTGAAGTTGAGTATAAGTATGCAATTGAGCATAAAAGCTACACAGGTAATAGATTATCGAACTTAAATAACTTGCTGGACAGTTCAGAAAAAGATATCGCTTTAAAGCGATACGCTGCTGATAGTAGCGTGAAGATTTATTACGATCCCAATAACCATCAAAACGCGTATTTAATTCCTGGCGCTGACTTGGTTGTTTATGTTTTATGGTTAGCTTCGTTAGGTATGGCTATATTTTCAGCGGTCAGTTTGACAAAACTCCTGAAAGCCTAATGCCAGAGCCCTCAGTGTCTGGTCTTGCATTGTGCCCCGCACTTTGAGAGATAGATTTGCAGCTGTTTTTTATGCTTATTCTGTTATTTTTCTAACGCGCTAATGCTCTGGCAATAAATTGTTTTGTGGAACGGTCAGGGCAAGGTGCAAGAATTGACCCTAGGGTAGGCAAGATCAACTCGCCAGGTAAAAGTATTGTAAAGACGATGGTGATTGCTAATGGACGTTATTTTTCAAACTTCAACATCGCTCAATGGCGATAAATACCTTTGGGTAGAACACAAATACATCGACGAATATGTTCAGCACTTTAATGAAACGAACAAATATTATGGTGTAGTGGTTAGCGCCTTTAAGGGCTATAAATCCGAAGATATATCCTTCGTAAAACAGCTCACCAATTTGCGTGGTTTGAGCCTGAATAATGACAAAACCGACACTTCGGTTATAAACGAACTGGCCTCTTTACAGGATTTATCGATCGCGAAAGTCCACACCCCCCTCGACTTTTCGTTATTACCGTTGTTGCAGGTTTATCGTGGTGAATGGAGTAAAAAATTAGTTAATCTGGGAAAATCCACATCACTAAGAGAGTTGTGTCTGCGTGGCTTTAAACCAAAAACAGCAGACCTCACAGACCTTGGCGCCTTATCTCAGCTGAAGAGTCTGGAATTGGTGCAGGGAAATATCAGCACTCTGGCAGGCATAGAGCAAATGGCGGAACTTGAGTTTTTAGAGTTATGTTACCAGCGCTACCTGACTGATCTCTCAGCATTAAGAAATGGCCCCGTTTCACTGAATAAAATCCGTTTTGAGTCCTGTAAAAAAATTACCAGTTATGCGGCCATAGCAGGCTGTAAGAATCTGACGGCATTGAGCATTGATAAGTCAGCTGCTATTGATGATGTCAGTTTTATTCATGAACTTAAACAATTAAAAGATTTTCTGTTTATTAATACGGCCATGGATAAAAGCCTCTATGGACAACTACATACTCCGTCATTGCTGAGGGTGGTCAATACCAGGGCGGATTGTATTTTTGATTATTTGACGAAACCAGCAGGTGACGGTGTGTCAGAGGCAAGGGGGGATGGGGAAAACTCTGCGTTCAATCAAGTTTGTATTGAGTCGCGTACAGCCGTGGCCTTGACAGCGATCAAAGCGGTATATGGCACTACAGAAGATAAGTATGGTGCCACGGCTTTTGTTCAGCATCACCTGGCAGAACTTGAACCAGATTATTGGAGAAAACTGACAGGGACAGAAACTCCGGAAGCCGCAGAGGTATTGAACTGCCTGGAGCTGATCAGTCACTGGGATAACGACACAGTGTTTGATTTTTCTTTGCCTGGGTCGGTGACAGACTATGTGATTAGTGTCCGGTTTGATCAGTATGGTCAGCCGACAGATATCAGTATAGAGAGTTAAGACATTCTTTTTGTAGATCTGACCCAAGGGTGTTTCACTAAGGTATTACGACATTGACCTGCCAGTAGAGTTTGGATTGTGTTTGCAGTAGTGGTTAAGGACTGGTACTCAAGAGTCCTCTCAAGCTTTGGGAGTTGGATAAGTGAATTTTGGATTTCTATTTGTCATCATATCTGTGGTTTCTGTTGTTTTTGCCATTAAATTCTATTTGAATTTTTTCGGCAAAATTTTCTACGATAAAAAACTAGATGGGAGAGCGTTTGTATTATTCGTTATGTGTTTATCGCTCTCAGCCGGGTCTATATGTGTGCTATTTCTATATTCAGATGAATTGGGTTACGAATCCGTTGATTCGAGAGCAATCAAAAAATAGAGAGCTTAAAAATAAAGGAACAACTCTTGGCCTTTGAGGGGCGCTTTGATTGGGATAAATAGCCCAAGCTTTTGGCAAGGATAAGGCTGGCTAACAATCTTCAAGGTCAGTAAAAGAACTTATGAAAGTCAAAGACCATAGTGTCAAATTTAAACGTTGGCAACATAAAGTATGCGCACAGACAGGCCTCTTAAGCGGCCTTGTTGAGCTCAGGGTTGTTGAATTTTTTCAACGACTTGGCTTTGAGCGAGTGGATGTGGCATTAAATAATTCAGAGTGGCCAGTTGCTATGGATTCCATAGAATTAGAACGAGCAACTGCTAGTCATACTGATTCCATCTATCTGTCGTTCGCAAAGCATGGGGTACCCAGGTTTCAGTTAGGATGTTCCCGTAGAGAGAAAATTGCACCTTACAACTTTATCAGGTCAGCTTGTCTGGTCAGAAAGCCGAACCAATATTATTGCTGGTGGGGTAAGCCTTGGTGGTTCCCTTTGTGGTTGTGGAAGCCAGAGCATTCCAGGGAGTTGATTGACAAGATAATGCCAACACTACCTCAAATACTGGACTTTTTAGACACAGGGCAGCGAGGTAAAAATATCAGCAAAGAAGTGTGATAGTAGATCATTCAATCACAGTTTTTTTCCATTGAAGGTGCAGGTTGTGAAAGGTTTGAATTGTGCAAGAATAATAGGTTTTGCAGTAGTGCTTGTTGTGATTCATATATTTATAGGAGCACTAATCCCAAACTTTGATGGGTTTGAAAATCCAAGTGCCAGAGCATTCATCTTTGTATTTCAGTATCTGGTAGATGCTGTGTTCGTCATGGCGTTATTTAGTCAACTCGCCAGATTACAGCGCCGTTTGCTTTATCTTCATGTGGCTTGTGTGGTTATCTTGTACCAAATCATTAGTATCACGTTGATGTTAGTGCTATTTGGGCAACTGGCTAAGGTCTCGACAATAGATTTTATGCTTGATTGGACAGTGTTTGCCCTGTCTATTGTGGCTGGTACTGTAATTGGCCAGCGGCTTCGTGTAGCTGCCTGACCCCAAAGTTCCTCGAATCGGAGGCTAAATTAATAATGATGTCTGATAGTAGCAGACCTTGTGATGGGCAATTTAAACAACATGTGCTTTTAAAATGTTACGAAGCACTCGCGAAGGTTGGATTTACGCGTTATCGAAAAGAAGATGTTGATTGGCCATTAGAGAAAGGCTTTCATGGATGGGTTGGTCTGAATACCGGATTATATGATGAATACGTAGAGGTAAATCCTTTTGTTGGTATTCACCTGGTACCTTTAATGAAATTCTATACAGCGCTCGAAGGAAGGAAGTACAGTCGAAGTATCGCAACCTATGCAATACATTTAGGAGAGCTTGCGCCTCAGGTAATTGGTTTTGAGTTTACACGAGAAACAGACATTGAGAAGGAGACCGCACGGCTAGCACGACTTTATCTGGATATTGGACTGCCCTTTGCAAAATCTATTTCAAGTTATGAATCACTCCAGCCCTTACTGCAAGAGCGTGTTTCAATGTTAGGCGCTTATCCGGAGCGAGTTGCAAGTTGTCTTTATCTGATGGGGCGTAAAGACGATGCGATTAACTTCACAAGAGATTTTTTAATAAAAAAGCCAGATTATTTTAAAGGTTTCGCCTATCCGTTTTTGAACGAGTTGTCCTCGAGTCTTTAAAAACAGCTAAAGAAGGAATAAATGTGCAGTATAAAAGTAATAGTTTCTCTTTGGTTGGTAATACTGCTGTGACAACTGCGATAAAGAAAGTGATGTTTCTTCTAGTTGTGGCATTTATCTCATTTTTCTATTCATATTTTGTATTTAAGCTCGCTATATACTTTGATGTAGACATTGATACGCCAGTAAGGGCGCTGGATGGATACACTTGGGTCTTTATTATAGGACTGCAAATATTTTTTATACTTCCTCTTCTATATTTCATAGGCTTGAGGTTTTTACAGTATCTTTTCAATAAGTTTGATTTATAGCCAATCAAATACCAAAGGTCGCGTTCGTAAAGACTCTCTTAAAACCACTACTCCAGCACCCAAGGCTGGGAATACCAGTAGAAATATCCCTTTTTACTTAACGAAGGCGCTGTGCAGTTGTAGCGCTTATGGCTGGTTTTGAGTTTTTGGCCAGCCTGAGCGCTAAAGGTATCGGCTTTTAGCCAGGTCACTTTGATAGGCTCGCCATTGCTAAAACAATTCAATTGGCCGGTTTTAAAATCTGAGCTATCGATTTGCAAAGTCAAAGTAGGCGGATTCGGGCCTTTGACTGGATCGGCAGCCAGATACTTTTTCACCGGCAACGCCAAGGTTTTTAGTTTAGGGGTGAAGTGTTTCAGTGCTGCATACTGGCTAGATGAAGGGTAACGCGGCAAACGGGTCATCAGGCTATTCAGGCCGACGGCACCGGATTGTTGGCCTATACCAACAAAGCCCATGTCTTTCACCATCTGCTCCAGCTCGCCACTAAATTCGCCATAAGGGTAAGCCAGCCATTTGTGTTTGATACCTAACTGCTGTTCCAGCTGAGTTTGCGCCAGCAAAATATCGGCTTTCACTCTTTTCAGCCAAGCGGCTTTGCTTTCGCCTTTATTCGGCGCGGCCAGATGATCATGGTAGGAGCTATGGTTGGCAATAATCACGCCGTCTTTTTGCAGCTGTTTGATTTGCTGCCAGCTCATCACTGGGCCTTCTTTACGGTCTATTAAAGCCGGACTTAAAAACACCGTATAAGGGAACCCAAACTCCTGCAAAATCGGGTGGGCCTGCAGATAGATATTGTCAAAACCATCGTCAAAAGTGATCACCACAGCGTTGTCAGCTGGTTCTTTACCTTGTTGCAGCTGTGCTAACAAAGTATCTAAACCTATCACCTGATACTGATGGTCTTTTAAATACTGCAAATGGACCCGAAATTCTTCCGGCGTGACGCTGGTGGAACGAGGCGTCTGAGTGCTGACATGATGGTACTGCAAAATAATAGCGGCGAAGCTTGGGAAGCTTAGTAAAACCAACAAAAAGGCCAGCAATTTCATTTCAGAACTCCTTTTGACACAAATACAACAAAGGCCACATCAAGTGGCCTCTGTAGCTTATACAAACAACAGCTTAATAGTAAGAATGCTCACCACGCTGGTGATCCGTCACATCCCGTACTGCGGTTAATTCACCGGCAAAACGTTGCAGTAGTTCTTTTTCGATACCTTCTTTTAAGGTTAAATCGACTTGTGAACAACCGTTACAGCCGCCACCAAATTGCAGCACAGCTACGCCGTCGTCTGTCAATTCAACCACTGAAACCCGGCCACCATGGTTGGCTAATTGTGGGTTAATTTCCGCATCTATAACGTATTGTACTTTTTCCTTCAGCGAAGCGTCGTCATTCACCTTACGTACTTTGGCGTTTGGCGCTTTTAACGTCAGCTGAGAACCCATCTGATCGGTAACAAAATCGATTTCGGCGTCGACTAAAAAGGGTTTGCTTTCCGCATCCACTATGGCCATAAAGCCTTCAAATGGCAGCTCTAAATCTGTGCTTTCTACCGCGTCGGCAGGGCAGTAGGACACGCCACATTCCGCAGAAACAGTGCCCGGGTTGACCACGAATACTCGGATATGAGTGCCGGCGGCCTGTTTTTCCAGCAGCTTACGAAAATGGCTCTGCGCCTGTTCAGAAATGGTGATCATCGGTAGTACCTGACTAAATTACTAGGTTAATGGTTATGATACTCTGACTTCTTGTGCCTTGCCAGCCCCGCTTGTCGGGCCGGACTTTTTATTGCTAAGGTAGCGGCCAGAAAGGGAGAACAACAATGTACAAAATAACAACTATCATCAGTGCCTTAGTATTGGGGCTTTGCAGCCAGTTCTCAATGGCAGCACCACAAAGCCCGGAACAATTTTTTGGTTATCCTGTCGGCGAATGGCATTTACGCCATGATCAAATTCAAATGTACTTCCAGCAACTGGCTGCCGGCTCAGACAAAGCCCAGCTGGAAGTTATTGGCCGCACTCATGAACAAAAACCTTTATTGCAGCTGATTATTTCTTCTCCGGAAAACTTAAAAAAACTGGAGCAAATTCGTTTACAGCACCTGACACAGCTGTCGACAGGCACTGAACTGGCGGATGATCTACCGCTGATCGTCTGGCTGGGGTATGGCGTGCATGGCAATGAGTCCAGTGGCCCTAATGCATCGGTGCAGGTTGCGCATCATTTATTAACCAGCACAGAGGCCGAAGTGCAAGACTGGCTGAAAAACGCCGTTATTTTGATCCAGCCGAGTTTAAACCCTGACGGCTTAGAGCGTTTTGCCACCTGGGCCAATATGCACAAAGGCAAATCGCCAGTGGCCGATCCGCAAAGCCGCGAGCATATTGAACCCTGGCCTAATGGTCGTCCTAACCATTATTGGTTTGACTTAAATCGCGACTGGCTGCCGTTAGAACATCCGGAAAGCCGTGCCCGTATCGCGCAGTTTTATAAATGGCGTCCTGCAGTGGTCGGTGATTTTCATGAAATGGGCCCAAACAGCACTTTCTTTTTCCAGCCTGGTATTCCAACCCGGACTTATCCATTAACGCCAACCGCTAATCAACAACTGACAGCGAAAATTGCCGATTACCATGCCGCAGCTTTGGATAAAAAAGGCCGTTTGTATTACACCGAAGAAAGTTTTGACGATTTTTATGTAGGTAAAGGCTCAACTTACCCGGACGTCAACGCCAGTGTGGGGATTTTGTTTGAGCAGGCCAGTAGCCGAGGTCATTTACAGGACAGCATTAATGGGCCTTTGCCTTTTAGCAAAACTGTGGAAAATCAGTATATTACTTCGCTATCGACCCTTCGCGGTTCAGTGGCGCAGAAAAAAGCGCTTCAAAGTTATCAAAAAGCTTTTGTGTTGGAGGCTGAACGCTTAGCCGCGGATGACTCGACTCAGGGTTATGTGATTGCAGAAGCTGCGGATAAAACCCGTTTAGAAGCCTTGCTGGCGTTGTTAAAACAGCATCAGATCAAAGCTTACCCAATCAATGAGCGTTGGCAGCAAAAAGGCCAGACTTATCAAAAAGGTCAGGCTTATTATATTCCACTGCAACAACCACAGTACCTATTGTTAAAAGCGGCGTTCAGCACTCAGACCAACTTTCAGGACAATACTTTTTACGATGTGTCGGCCTGGACTTTACCTTATGCTTTTAATATTGAATTCAGCGCTGTAGGCCGCACACCTTCTGGTGTGGCTGAAGAAGCCTGGTCGCCACAGCCAGATTCTGTGCTGACGCCATCCGCCGGTGCTTATGCCTATGCATTTGACTGGGCCGACCAAAAGGCACCCTTGCTGACTCAGGCGCTGTTGGATCAAGGTGTGGTATTGCGCGCTGCCAGCAAGCCATTTTTTGCCAAAACAGCAGAGGGCGAACAGGCCTTTAGCGCTGGTGCTATCGTCATAGCTGCTGGTTTGCAGCAGCACAACAACTGGTTTGAACTTTTAGGTAAAGCCCAGCAGCAAGCTGGTTTAACCATCACAGCTCTTACGTCAGGCTTAACCGCCAAGGGCCAGGATTTAGGCAGCAATGGTTTTGTGCCTGTGACTAAACCCAATGTGCTGTTGGTGGCAGGCCCTGATGTGAATTCCACTGAGGCAGGCGAAGTTTGGTTTAATCTGGAAAAACTGGCTGGTATTTCGCCAAGTCTGATCGAACCACAACGTTTAGGCCGGGTCGATTTGTCACGCTACACTCATATTATTTTGCCGGACGGCAGTTACAACAGCGTGCAGCAAAAAGAGCAGCAATTACTAAATAACTGGGCGAAAAAAGGTGGAGTGTTATGGGGCCATAAAGGTGGTGCCGCATTTCTGGTACGCTCAGGTTTGCTGAAAACCAAAGCCTGGAACTCTGCAGATATGAGTATGTTGATTGTTGATCAAGGCTTAAGTTATGCCGATAAAGAAAGTCTGGCTGGTCAGCGCCGTATTGCCGGTGCTATTTATCAGACGCAACTGGATTTAAGTCATCCTTTAACTTTTGGCCTGTCGAATAAAAACCTGCCTGTGTTTAAAAACGGCACCTTCTTATTAGCCCCCAGTGAAGAGCCTTTTATCAATGTGGCTTTGTATACAGATAAACCTCAGTTGGCAGGTTATACAGCGCCTGAATACGTCAGCCGTATCGCTGAAGGCGCGGCCTTAGTGGCACATAATCATGGCGAAGGCCGGGTTATTGGCATGACAGATAACCCTGTATTCCGCGGTTATTTTGTCGGCTCCAGCCGCTTACTGATCAATGCGCTTTATTTTGGCAAAATGTTCAGCGCCGAATCCTCTGATGGTGAAGGCGAAGAAGCACAGGAAGACGAAGCTCACTAAAATGCCCTGGTGATGGCCAGAGTCCAGACGCTGACGGTCTGGACTCCTTTGGCTTTCAGTAAAGAGCTCAGATAATCCAAAGTAGCCCCTGTAGTTATGACGTCGTCCACCAAAGTGACATGAGCGGGCAGGGGGCGCTGTTGCAGCTGAATCTTGCCTTTTAAATTCGCCAGCCGCTCTTTGCGATTCAGCCCAATTTGATGGGGCACTAAATCCGGACTTTGAAATAATCCGACACAAGGTTTTTGCCAGGCAATGGCGAGTTGCTGTGCCAGCAGTTTGGCCTGATTAAAGCCTCGTTCCTGCAACCTTTTGTTGGATACGGGTGTATAGCTGATGCAGTCCGGCAAGGGGCCGCCTTGTTGTTGGTAAAGCAGTGCATGCTGATACAGCAACTGACATAACAACTCCCCTGCGGCCTGCTGGTGCTGAAATTTCCACTGACTGATCCAATGCCGGTAAGGTTGTCTGTACCAACTTAAGCTGTAAAGACTGTCAAATCTGGGTCTGGTGAAGCCTTGCGCCACTTGAGGTAATAACAAGGCATTGTGTTCAACCCAACTTAAATCCAATTTGGGTAACTGAGCATGACAATAATCGCACAGCTGGGCCTGTGGCTGTTGCACCTGCATCTGGCACCAGAGGCAGCTATTTGGCGCCAGTCTATGCACCAGTTGCTGCAACAAAGTCGCTTGCATCTGCATCCCTGCTTTGATAAAAGGCCAGACATAACAACAAGTATGGTCGAGCGGATGAGCGAACAAATAAAATTTAGTCAAAACCCAGTGGTGTTGTTGCATGGCTGGGGTTTAAACCATCAGGTCTGGTCGCAGCTTGTGTTGGCCTTGCCGGCAGAGTTAACTATTCATACGCCTGATTTACCTGGTTTTGGTTTATCTCCTTGTCCGGTTTCTTATGATATCGATAGCGTCTTGGCCCAACTTGCTGAACAAATCCCGGATCAAAGCACTGTGGTTGGATGGTCTTTAGGGGGCTTACTAGCCATAGCCTTAGCCAGCCGTTATCCGGATAAAGTGAAAAAACTGGGTTTAATTGCCAGTTCGCCCTGCTTTATGGCAAAAGACAACTGGCCTGGCATGGAAAGCCGGGTGATGCAGCAATTTGCAGGACAGTTGCAGCGGGATCTGGCTTTAACTGTAGAGCGATTTTTAGCTATCCAGGCCATGGGCAGCAGCACAGCGCGGCAGGATATTAAACCATTAAAACAAGCCGTATTGAGTTTAGCTTTGCCATCAGCCACAGCTTTACAAGGTGGACTGGAGTTATTGGCGACGTTGGATTTGCGGCAAGAGTTTGCCGCTCTAACGCAGCCGGTTTTTAGCATTTTAGGGCGTTTGGATTCCTTAGTTCCTGTTGCAATAGCCCCTTTATTACAAAATCTACGGCCTGATTTACAGATAGGGATACTGCCAAAAGCCTCGCATGCACCTTTTATCTCTCATCAACAGGAGTTTATTTCCCTGTTACAGCCACACCTATCCGCATAAATCTTAACTAAATTAGAAAAATCTGCATTTTGGCGGCAAATAATTGCCGTCAGGCTTTTGTTTTGTCGAAAAATGGCTAATAATTATCCAGTTAAATTACTCTGTTTCATTAGTCAACGAGGTCATGATGGAAATCAGTTCAGCCTTTACGAGCGGTTTTCAGGGCTTTCAGCGCGCATCAGACGCTGTGACTGAAGCGAGCGTAAATATAAATCAGCAAACTGCCCAAAGCAGTAATCAGCGTGCACTGGAAACTCCGGTTGAGCCAAGTACTGGCCCATCGATAGAGCAAAGTCTGGTGACATTAGCGAATGAACAAATTAACGCTGAAGCCAATATGAAGTCTATAAAAACTGCTGACGAAATGTTGGGTTCAATTATCGATTTAAGGGTGTAACTAAACTTTATGTTACTGACTTCAAATTACCCAAATGTGCCATTGCACACTGGTAATCCCGCCATGGATATGGCCCGGCGCGATAACCTGCGCCGTGAAGTTATTGAACCTGTTGCAGCTATGGAACGCTCCGCTGCTGAAAAAGGCCTGATGGCCGACGAAAAGAGCCGCAACGGCAACAGTTCTACTCCAATCACTTATGAAGATGTAAAAACTAAAGGTCTGGAATACCGCCAGGCTGTAGTTGAAAAAGACCCGCAATCTGGTTCTGAGCAAGAAAAACAAAGTGCCTCTGAGCAGGAAAAAGACGACCCGCAGCAGCAAAAAGAAGAACAGACTGAACAGAAAACCATTGCTGAATTAAAAGCCCGTGATCAGGAAGTTAAAGTTCACGAACAGGCGCATGCAGCCATAGGTGGCCAGTATGCTGGTGCTCCAAGCTACGAATACGAAACAGGTCCTGATGGTCAGCAATATGCGACTGGCGGTGAAGTCCGTATTGATGTGTCTGAAGTACCGAATGATCCACGGGCTACCATTCAAAAAATGCAGCAAGTCAAAGCTGCAGCTTTGGCGCCGGCTGAACCGTCAAGTGCAGATCGCTCTGTAGCAGCTCAGGCCAGTCGCACTTTAATGGAAGCTCAGGCCGATTTGGCCGCAGAAATTGCGAAGGCGGCGACAGTAAGTCCCGCTAAAACAACACAAACGGCTTCCTCTGATGCTGCAGAGTGGGAGCCCTACGAAGCGCCAGTGAATAACGAGGCCAATGATTTTGCTCCTGCCGATTTTAAATCCCTGCAACGTGACCCTTTAATGTCGCTGCGCTCTGATGTGATTTCAGGTTTTTACGCTAAAGCAACCCAACCGGCACAGCGGCCTTTATTGCAAATGGCTTAATCCAAATCTTAAAAATAAAGGCCGGGAATTCCCGGCCTTTATTTTTTCAAAAACGCGAATTACTTCTTCATTTTGGCAAAGGCCTGAGCAAAAGCGTCGCCCATGGCTGCATTTGGAGTTTCAGGAGTTTTTGCGGCTTTCGCCGGTCTGCTCTGATTTGCTCCAGAAGCACGTGGTGCATCTTTTCCTGCGGCGCCAGCACCTTTCACTGCAGGTTGTTCGTCCATTCGCATTGTTAGCGCTATACGTTTACGATCCAGTTCGACTTCCAGCACTTTCACTTTGACGATATCGCCAGCTTTGACCACTTGATGCGGATCTGAGACAAACTTGTCAGTTAAAGATGAAATATGCACTAAGCCGTCCTGGTGCACGCCGATATCCACAAAAGCACCAAAGTTGGTGACGTTGGTAACAACGCCTTCCAGCAACATGCCTGGCTTTAAGTCGGCCATGGTTTCTACGCCATCTTTAAACACAGCTGTTTTAAACTCAGGGCGTGGGTCACGGCCCGGTTTATCCAGCTCTTTGATGACGTCTTCTACTGTAGGCAAACCAAAATGTTCATCAACAAAGTCAGCAGGGTTCAGGCTTTTTAAGAAAGCACTGTTGCCCAGCAATTGCTCAATAGGCTGACCAAATTTCGCCAGGATTTTTTCCACTAAAGGATAAGCTTCCGGGTGAACTGAAGAGGAGTCCAACGGATCCGAGCCTTTATTAATGCGAAGGAAACCCGCAGCTTGTTCATAAGCTTTGGGGCCCAAACGGGCTACTTTCAGAAGATCTTTGCGTTGCTGGAAACGGCCATGAGTGTCACGGTACACCACAATGTTTTGCGCCAGCGTTTTGTTTAAACCAGCAACACGAGCCAATAAAGGCACTGAGGCCATATTTAAATCGACACCTACGGCGTTTACGCAGTCTTCGACTACGGCGTCCAGTGACTTAGCCAGCAAGCTTTGGTTGACGTCATGTTGGTACTGTCCGACACCTATAGCTTTAGGCTCCACTTTCACCAGCTCAGCCAGTGGGTCTTGTAAACGACGGCCTATAGACACAGCGCCGCGTAAGGATACATCCAGATCCGGGAATTCCTGTGAAGCCAGTTCTGAGGCTGAATACACCGAAGCGCCGGCTTCAGACACCATAATTTTGCTGATATTTTGTTCTGGCAGCAGTTTGATCACATCGGCCGCTAACTTGTCGGTTTCGCGTGAAGCTGTACCGTTACCAATAGCGATTAACTCAATTTTATGTTGTTTAGCTAAAGCAGCTAAAGTGCGGACTGATTTGTCCCAGTGATTTTGTGGCGCATGCGGGAATATAGTAGTTTGATCCACCAGCTTGCCGGTTTCATCAATAGCCGTGACTTTTACACCAGTACGTAAACCCGGGTCCAGCGCCAGGGTCGCACGCATACCGGCAGGAGCTGCCATTAATAAGTCTTTTAAGTTACGGGCAAATACCTTAATGGCTTCTTCTTCGGCTTGCTCACGTAATTCACCTAATAAATCGTTTTCTAAATGCAGGTGTAACTTTACTTTCCAGGTCCACTGTACTGCGGTACGCAGGAAATCATCGGCAGCGCGGCCTTGCTGGCGCACATCAAAATGATTGGCAATCATTTGCTCACAGACAGCATGAGCTGAAGCATCATCGGCGTCAGGTTGCAATTGCAGGTTTAAAATACCTTCGTTACGGCCACGGAACATCGCCAAAGCGCGGTGTGACGGCACAGTTTTAAAGGCTTCTTTGTGTTCAAAATAATCGCGAAACTTAGCGCCTTCCTGCTCTTTTCCTGCCACCATGCTGCTTTTCAGTACAGCGTTCTGGCTTAAATGACGACGTAATTTCGCCAGCAAAGCAGCATCTTCAGCAAAACGTTCCATCAGAATGTATTTCACGCCATCCAGCACAGCTTTGGTATCAGCAAAACCCGCTTCTACATTTAAATAGCTGGCCGCTTGTTGCTCAGGCACTAAAGTTGGGTCGTTAAATAAAGCGTCAGCTAAAGGTTCTAAACCTGCTTCAATCGCTATCTGACCTTTAGTGCGGCGTTTGGCTTTGTAAGGCAAATACAAATCTTCTAAACGGGTCTTATTGTCCGCTGCCAATAATTCCTGTTTTAACTCTGGTGTCAGTTTGCCTTGTTCATCTATGGTTTTGATAATGACCTGACGTCTGTCTTCCAGTTCACGTAAATAAGTTAAACGTACATCCAGGTTACGCAGCTGGGTATCATCCAGGCCACCTGTTACTTCTTTACGGTAACGGGCGATAAAAGGCACAGTAGCGCCTTCATCCATCAGCTGTATAGCTGCGGCAACCTGCTCTGGGCGTGCGGAAATTTCCAGAGCAATTTGTTTAATGATCATAGACATAACTTAAAGCTTCCTTAGCATCTGGCGACCTTACACCAAGTAAAAGCCAGACTGGTTCTTATCAACTGCGGCAATTGTCCACTGTTAGGGCTAAAAAATCCAATAGCAAAACGCTGAAGCGTCCGTACTCTGCACTGAATGGCTAGCTTAACCAGCCAAGCACTTTACGTTTCCAGTCTGCATATGGCGCAAAACGCACAGGCGGCTCAGGCCAGAGTGGACGTTTTAGTACAGACTTCAAATGACTAAACTGCTCAAAACCTGCTTTGCCAGAATACTGGCCCATGCCACTCGGACCCACGCCACCAAAAGGAAGTTCAGACACTGCCATAAACATCAGCACATCGTTAATACACTGACTGCCACTGCTGATTTGCTCTACCCACTGCTGTTGCTGTGTGCTGTTATTACTGAACAAATAGGCCGACAGCGGCTTATCGCGCTTTTGCACAAAACGTACAGCTGCATCAAAACTACTTATAGGGAGTAGAGGGAGTACAGGACCAAAAATTTCTTCCGTCATCAGGCGGCTATCAAGTGGCGGGTCCAACACTAACGTAGGGCTGAAATACAGCTGCTCTTCATCCACCACACCACCACAATAAACATCAAGGCCATCCAGATAACTTCGCACCCGCTGCAAATGGCGTAGATTAATAATGCGGCCATAGTCAGGGCTAAGTTTAGGATCATCACCATACATCTGGTGTAACTGCGCCTTAATTTCGTCAGCCAAAGCCTGGGCAATATCTTTATGCGCCAGAATATAATCCGGTGCTATACAGGTTTGGCCTGCATTGAGCCATTTACCCCAGGCGATACGCTGTGCTGTCAGTTTTAAATCTGCACTGCTGTCGACATAAACCGGGCTTTTGCCACCCAGTTCTAAAGTCACTGGCGTTAAATGTTCAGCGGCAGCGCGCAATACAATTTTGCCGACCTGACCGTTGCCTGTGTACATAATATGGTCAAAAGGCAACTTCAATAATTCTGTGGTCTCTGCTACGCCGCCTTCGATTACTACTACAGCTTCTTTATCCAGATACAAAGGCAACAGGCGAGCCATTATGGCTGATGTAGCAGGCGCTAATTCTGAGGGTTTTACCACAGCACAGTTACCGGCAGATAACACAGCAACTAAAGGCGCTAAGGCCAGCTGCAACGGGTAATTCCAGGCGCTGATAATAAGCACTGACCCATAAGGTTCAGGCTGAATAAAAGCCATAGCAGGAAAAGTGCGAAGCCCAGTGCCAACCCTGCGAGGTCTTGCCCAACTGGTTAGCTTTTTAAGGCAATGTTTAATGTCGGTGTGCAGGTAATTGATTTCACTCAACAGTGCTTCAAAGGCTGGTTTTCCCAGGTCCTGTTGCAAGGCGTGTAATAGCTCGCTTTCATGTTTACTCAGTAACAACTGAAGCTGTTTTAGTTGTTGTTTACGCCAGTTCAGATCTTTAGTCACGCCGCTGGCAAAATACTGCTGTTGTTGACTCAATACTTGCTGATACATAACACACCTTAGCTTTTGGTTTGTGGATACCAGATTTTGTTAATCCACCATTCTTTCATTCCGGTGGGGGTGGGCACTTGCACTTCATCATCTACTTGTTTTTTGATCAAAGCACGGGCCATAGGTGCATCTATCGAAATGTAATCATTGCGGCCATAAATTTCATCAGGCCCAACAATGCGAAAGGTCAGTTGTTCACCTTCGCTGTTTTCAATTTCAACCCAGGCACCAAAAAACACCCGGCCATTTTGCTCCGGTGAATAATCCACAACTTTGATGACTTCTAAGCGTTTACGTAAATACCGGACTCTTCTGTCTATTTCTCGTAGCAGTTTCTTGTTGTATTGATAGTCCGCGTTCTCTGATCTATCGCCCAGGCTGGCCGCCCAAGCCACTTTGGCGGTGGTGTCCGGGCGTTTTTCCCGCCATAAATGGTTTAATTCCTGTTGCAAGGCTTCATAACCTTCGCGGGTGACTAACTCTGTTTTACTCATGTTATCCGGTGATTGATTTGAAAAAGAAAGAACACTGTTCTGGTCTGACTTTATAACCATTTCACAGCAATGTGGAAAGGGAAGCTGATGAATTTCAACAGCTAACACAAAACAGCAAAAAAACACCCTGTCTTCAAATTCAGAAAATTAAAATAATAATTTCATATTAATCAGCTAGTTATTGATTGATTTGAAAATATTTTAAATTATTTCATCACTGTCATTTAGATGTAACAAAAATATGTTAGGCGAATTTGATTGGGCCGACTATAGTGAAAATGTGCTTAATAAAGGAGGCCAACAATGAAAGCAAAATTAACAGGTCTGATAGTCCTTGCTACGGCTTTTGTAATGACAGGGTGCAGCTCAGCGCCAGATTACGCTTATGTGATTGATCAGAAGACCTTAGAGAAACAGGAAAACTCCACCCGACTGGGCGCTCACACAGGTCATGTGGTGTGGATGAACCCACCACTGCGGAAAGTAGAGAAGGTGCAACCTGAACAACCTGAATGAAAAACTGACAAACTTTGTAACAACTGAACCCGGCGCATGCCCTCCATGCTCCGGGTTTTTCGTTTATAGTGGGCATCATTTGCGGAGGGATTTGTATGCTCGGACAAGAAACAACAAAAATTTTAGTAGTCGACGATGACATGAGATTACGTTCTTTATTAGAACGTTATCTGGTAGAGCAAGGTTATATTGTCCGTACCTCCGCCAACTTCGAGCAAATGCAGCGTTTAATGGAGCGCGAAAATTTCCATCTGGTAGTGCTGGATCTGATGTTGCCTGGCGAAGATGGTTTATCCATTTGCCGCAAGCTGCGCCAACAAGAAAATGAAATTCCTATCATTATGCTGACCGCCAAAGGCGATGAAGTGGACCGTATTATTGGTCTGGAAATGGGGGCTGACGATTACCTGCCTAAACCTTTTAATCCGCGTGAATTATTAGCCCGTATCCGCGCCGTATTGCGCCGTAAATCAAAAGAGCTCCCTGGTGCGCCTGCAGTGGAAGAAAGTCAGGTCAAGTTTGGACCTTTTGTGTTTAATCTGGCAACCCGCGAAATGCGTAAAGGCGAAGAGCTGATGCCTTTAACCAGCGGTGAATTTGCGGTACTGAAAGTGTTGGTCACTCATGCCCGTGAGCCTTTGTCGCGCGACAAGCTGATGAATATGGCCCGTGGCCGCGATTATTCAGCCATGGAGCGCAGCATCGACGTACAGGTATCCCGCTTGCGCCGTATGCTGGAAGACGACCCGACTAACCCACGTTATATTCAAACCGTCTGGGGATTGGGTTATGTCTTTGTGCCTGACGGTGCAGTCAGCTAAATGCGTTTGTTTCCGCGCAGCGCTTTTGGTCAGACCGTCTTTCTGATTGGTATTCTATTGCTAATTAACCAGCTGGTGTCGTATTTATCTGTGGTTTATTACGTGATTAAACCCAGCTATCAGCAAATTAACCATCTGATTGCCAAACAAATTAAAGTGGTTTTTATCGACGTGGAGCACAACGATGTGCTGCTTTCTGAAGAGTTAACCAAAAGATTCCAGCAAGCTACAGGCATTGAGGTGTATACCGATGCCACAGCGCCTTTAAATGGCTTAAATGATGCCAGCTATTACCCCTATTTTTCCGAGGAAATGTCGAAGGAATTGGGAGGCCCTGCCGAAGTGCGTATCGCTCAGCAAAACAGCTATGCTTTTTGGGTTAAACCACCACAGGCTCCGCAGTATTGGGTGAAAGTGCCTTTAACGGGCCTGGATGAAACCGACTTTTCACCGCTGAAGATTTATGTTTTTGTGATAGGTTTTTTAAGTGTGGCAGGCGGCTGGTTATTTGCGCGTCAGCTCAACAGACCTTTGCAGGGCTTGCAACAAGCCGCATTGAAAGTAGGGCGTGGCGAAATGCCCGACCCTTTGCCTGAACATGGTTCGACTGAAATAGTGGCTGTCACTCAAGCCTTTAACCGTATGGCCAAAGGTATCAGTCAACTGGAGAAAGACCGGGCTTTGTTAATGGCCGGTGTATCGCACGATTTACGTACCCCTTTAACTCGTATCCGCTTAGCCAGTGAAATGGTCAGTGAACAGGACAGCTGGATTAAAGATGGTATTGTCAGCGATATCGAAGACATGAACGCTATCATCGATCAGTTTATTGATTACATTCGCCATCACAAAGAAGAAGCGCTGGATGAAGAAGATTTAAACCTGTTGGTGCAGGAGCAAATCAGTGCCGATCGTTTACAAAAACGTGAAATATATTCCAAGCTTTGTGAGGCATTGCCCTTAGTGCCACTGCGCCGTATCGCGATAAAGCGGGTGCTGAATAATCTGATTGAAAATGCGCTGAAGTATTCAGATGGGGCTATTGAAGTCAGTACTGGGATTGAGCGTGCCAGCCGCAAGGTTTATGTGCAGGTGCGCGATCATGGCCCTGGTATTCCTGAACACGAAATGCAGCGTATGTTTGAGCCTTTTGCGCAAGGCGATACAGCCCGAGGCAGTGGAGGTTCAGGTCTAGGTTTGGCTATCATTAAAAAGATTGTTGATATGCACCATGGTCAAATCAGTATGCATAACCATGCTTATGGCGGATTAGTAGTGACTGTCTACTTACCTTTGAGTCAAACCAAAACAGCATAAAAAAGGCTCCAGTCAGGAGCCTTTTTCATCAAAGCAGTGCCAATAAAAATTAAGCTACTTTTGGACCTGCGTTGCGGATCGCATCAGATACATCGTATTTCTTAAAGTTATTGGCAAACTCAGCAGCCAGTTTAGTGGCGTACTGATCGTATGCTGTTTTGTCTGCCCAGGTGTCTCTTGGGTTTAATAAAGCACTGTCAACGCCTGTGACTTTTAACGGCACATTCAGATTTAATTCTGGTAAATGTACAGTTTCAGCAGTGGCTAATTCACCAGAGACTATAGCGTCGATAATGCCGCGGGTGGTTGGGATATCAAAACGCTTACCAACGCCATGTGGACCACCGGTCCAGCCCGTGTTGACTAAATACACTTTGCTACCGAATTCACGCACGCGTTTGATCAAGAGTTCTGCGTACACACCAGCCGGGCGTGGGAAAAACGGCGCACCAAAACAGGTAGAGAAAGTTGATTCAATAGCAGAAGTCGAACCAATTTCAGTCGAACCTACTTTGGCTGTGTAACCGCTTAAGAAGTGATAAGCGGCTGCTTCTTCTGACAGGATAGAGACAGGTGGTAATACACCGCTAACATCGCAGGTCAGGAAGACCACAGCTTTAGGTTCACCGGCACGGTTTTCCAGTACACGTTTTTCCACATGAGCTAACGGATATGCGGCGCGGCTGTTTTGGGTCAGGCTGGCGTCTTTGTAGTCTGGCGTGCGGTTGTCATCTAACACCACGTTTTCCAGAATAGTGCCAAAGCGGATCGCATCCCAAATCACAGGTTCGTTTTTCTTCGACAGGTCGATACATTTAGCGTAGCAACCGCCTTCAATGTTAAAGACTGAGTTAGGTGCCCAGCCGTGTTCGTCATCACCAATCAGGAAACGTTTAGGGTCTGCTGATAAGGTTGTTTTACCTGTGCCTGACAAACCAAAGAACAAGGTGGTGTCACCTGCTTCACCAACGTTAGCCGAACAGTGCATAGGTAATACACCTTTGGCTGGCAACAGGAAGTTTTGTACTGAGAACATGGCTTTTTTCATTTCGCCGGCATAACGCATGCCTGCTAATAATACTTTGCGCTCGGCAAAGTTGATCATCACAGTACCGTCACTGTTGGTGCCGTCACGCTCTGGATCACATTCAAACGAAGGCACGTTCAGAATTTGCCAGGTCTCTTTGCCGGCTTTGTTCCAGTGTGCTGAAGTGATAAACAGGTTTTTGGCAAAAATATGCTGCCATGCGGTTTCCGTGGTCACCGTCATCGGAATGTAGTGTTCCGGATCTGCACCTACTTCAAGGTGAGAAACAAAATGTTCTTTGGTCGCAATAAAGTCGCTAACACGAGCCCAAAGCGCAGAGAATTTTGCTGGATCAAAAGGACGGTTGACGTTGCCCCATTGAATATCCTGCTCTGTGCTGGCTTCTTTAACAATAAAGCGATCTGTAGGTGAGCGACCAGTTCTATGACCGGTTTTAACCACCAAAGCGCCGTTGTCCGCTAATACACCTTCATTACGACGAATAGCGTGTTCAACTAAATCTGCCACTGTTAAATCGACATGGCGAGTGATTGTAGAGGTCATTGTAGGGTGACTCCTTGAGGTACGTAAGTCGGTAAATTTATGGTTTTTAATAGGGTTCGGGCCGATTGTACTTCATTTGGCATGGTCAAAACACCCTGCAATAGTGGGTTTTGTTGGAAATTTAATGAAAAAATGAAAGCTTACAAGGTGGGTTACATAATTGTTTGGCCGCTTGAGAGAGCAATATCAGCTCGCTCTCTCAAGGGGGTTGTGCTTAAAACTTATTCAATAATAAGGACAATTCAGCACCGTCGAATTGATAAGTGCTATTGCAGTAGTCACAACTGATCTCCAGTTTGCCTTCGGCAATATGCTCTTCAATGATAGCTTTACCTAAACTGATAATGGCTGATTCACATTTTTCCCGCGAGCAACCACAAACAAAACGTATAGGCTGCGGTGCAAATAGCTCTACTTCTTCGTCGTGATACAAGCGGTGCAGCATTTGCTCTGTTGGCAAATTCAGCAATTCAGTGGAAGTGATGGTATCTGTCACTATCACTAAATCACTAAAATCCTGCTTGGCCTTTTCAGGGTCAACCGGCAACACCTGTAACAACAAGCCAGCAGCACGGCTTTGACCTTCGGTCAGATCGGTAAATAAGTACAAGCGGGTTGGTAACTGTTCCGACTGGGCAAAATATGCTTCCAAAGTGTCGGCCAGGCTGTCGCCGGTAAGAGGAATGATGCCCTGATAACGTTCGCCTTGTTTTGGCGTAATAGTCACCAGCATATAACCCTCACCAATCAAATCACGAAAACCTGTGGCACCAATTTCAGCCTGCAGACGGGCGACACCACGGAATTCTTGTTCTGCAGTACCATTTACAGCAGCAAAACGTATAGGGCCATCACCCTGCAATTGGACAGCAATATCGCCATCCAGTTTTAAGGTGGCTGTCAGCAAACTGGTCGCAACCACTAATTCTGCTAATAATTGTTTCACCGGATAAGGGTAATCATGATTTTGCAGCATTTGCTGCAAACTGTCCGAGGCGTAAGCGACTTCGCCCCGCACATCGCGTTGATTAAATAAAAAACGTACTAACACATCTTGATTCATAACATTACCTTAAGACCTAGGATTGCTGCGATTTGATCAGCAACAATTGACGACGCATTTTTTTGTCGGGTTTGGTTTCCGGATGAGGCGCAAACAGCAAATTCATTTTGCGCAGTTCAGCTCTTTCCAGTTTAAGCTTCTGGCTTTCTTCTGTTTCCTGATACAGAGTCTGAGCCAATGGCGCAGCCAGTCTTTTGTCAGACAATGCCTGCACTATCACAGTTCGTTCGTCCGTGCCTTGGGTCAGTTTTATCGTCGCTCCGACTTCAACCGTTTTGCTGGCTTTACAACGTTGGCCATTATAATGAACTTTTCCGCCTTCGATCATGTCTTTTGCCAGCGCTCTTGTTTTGTAGAAGCGGCAAGCCCATAGCCATTTATCTAAACGTAATATAACTGTGGTAGGCTGGTTCACCGATTTATCCATGCCTGTTCTCCGCTGCACATGATCATTAAGTATAGTCTGACACCCTTTGGGTACTGTAAGGGTTCTGAATTGTGATATGTAGGCTTGTTGAGTACAAAACAACTGGGTAAGATGCAATGAGTGTTGTAACAGAATTATTAAAGAATGAATTGGCTCGCTTCCACCCGACCAGCCATTGATTGGCTTACACGTTTGCCGCAACAGCGCCTGAATTTCTGGCTGACCGGATTTTTTGCGCTGTTATTTTGTTGGTTATTGGCAAAATTGAGCTGGCAACTGCTGCCTGTGCCGCAAGCAGCTCCTATTAACTCTGCTGTCACTGCAGCAGGTCAGGCTGCCCCTGATTTGAAGGCTTTATTGGCGGCCAGTTTATTCGGTAAAGCGTCAGAACAACCAGAGGTTGCTCCAGTTGCAGTGCCTTCCTCTGCACCTAAAACAAGTCTTAACGTTAAACTGACCGGGGTTGTGGCCATTTCAGGTAAGCCTGAACAGGGTGCTGCAGTGATCGAAAGTCAGGGTTCTGAGCAGACTTATGGTGTGGATGACAAAATTGAAGGCACCAGCGCCAGTCTCAGTCAGGTGTTTGAAGACAGGGTATTACTGAAAGTGTCGTCCCGTTTTGAAACTCTGATGCTGGATGGTATCGAATACCAGCAGATGGCTGCTGAAAATAGTGGCTTAAAGGAAGTTGATTATCGACCGCAACCTGAGCCTATGATGGACGGCCCTCAGCCCCCGATCGAAGAATTAGCTGATGTGCGCAAAGAAATGCTGTCGGAGCCGATGAAGTTTTTCGACTATATTCGTGCTTCGCCTCAATACCGGAATGGGCAGTTGTATGGGTACCGTGTAATGCCGGGTAAAGATCCTGAATTGTTTGAACGCATGGGTTTAAAAGCCAATGACGTAGCAGTTGAGATTAACGGTACGCCATTGAATGATATGCAACAGGCCATGATGGTCATGAATGAATTACGTGAAGCAACGCAAGCTTCTATAAAGGTTGAACGTGACGGCCAGACCAGAGACATCGTCTTTAGTCTGTCACAATAATAATTAATTAAGATGGTTAAACTCTAATGAAGTCAGTGACATCTTCTCGTCTGCACATTTCCCGTTGGTTTGGTTTGAGTGCAATTGCGCTGCTGAGTTTTTTTGCAACAGCAACTGAATATCAGCCGAACTTTAAAGGCACAGATATCAACGAATTTATTAATATTGTTGGTAAAAACCTGAACAAAACCATCATTGTTGACCCTCAGGTCCGTGGTCGCATTAACGTTCGCAGCTATGAAATGCTGAACGAAAAACAGTATTACCAATTCTTCTTAAACGTGCTGGAAGTCTATGACTTCTCTGTGGTTGAAATGCAAAGCGGCGTGCTGAAAGTTGTTCGGCAAAAAGACGCAAAAACATCCAATATTCCGGTTGTCAGTGACAACGCTGGTGCTTTGGGTGACGAAATGGTCACTCGTGTAGTGCAGGTGAAAAACGTCTCGGTGCGTGAGTTAGCGCCGCTATTACGCCAGTTTGTCGATCAAAGTGGTGGCGGTAGTGTGGTGAACTATGACCCTTCAAACGTCATTATGATGACGGGGCAGGCAGAGACAGTAAACCGTTTAGTCGACATTATTTCCCGGGTCGATAAAGCCGGTGATCAGGATTTGGAAATCATTAAATTAAGTTACGCTTCGTCTGCTGAAGTGGTGAGAATTCTGGAAAATATCTATAAAAATCAGGGGAAATCTGAACAACCTGAATTTTTAATTCCAAAAATTGTCGCCGATGAACGTACAAACAGTGTGATTGTCAGTGGTGAACGTCAGGCCCGTGAGCGAGTGGTTGCTTTAGTGCAGCGCCTTGACGCAGAACTGGAAAGTCAGGGCAATACCAGAGTTTATTACCTGAAGTACGCCAAAGCCGAAGATTTAGTGAAAGTATTACAGGGCGTTAGCGCCACTATAGCGGCAGAAACTCAGGGCGCAGCGACTCAGGCGCAAGGAGCCCGCTCTGCAGGCAAGGGCAGGGATGTCAGCATCGAAGCTCATGCTGAAAGTAACTCTTTAGTTATTACCGCTCAGCCGGACGTCTTACGTTCGCTGGAAGATGTGATTCGTCAGGTGGATATCCGTCGTGCTCAGGTGTTGGTTGAAGCTATTATTGTCGAAGTGGCGGATAACTCAGGCGCCAATTTAGGCGTGCAGTGGATCAGTGCCCAAGGTGGTATGACTCAGTTTAATAATGGCGTAGTACCTATCAGTCAGATTGCAGCCGGCGCTGCTGCTGCCAGAACAATAAAAGGCACTTCAACTACGAATATTGAAACCAATGTCACCACCGTAAATCCTGACCAGAATGGTGATTACACCAAGCTGGGTGAAGCCTTAGGTGGCGTAACCGGTATGATGCTGGGTGTAGTGAAAAACGATTGGGGTGCTATTTTACAGGCCGTGACCAGTGACAGTAATTCCAATATCCTCGCCACACCTTCTCTGACTACTCTGGATAATCAGGAATCCTCTTTTATTGTCGGTGAAGAAGTGCCTGTTAAAACCACCACTAGCCCAGGCTCGGGTGGCACTAACCCTTTTACCACTTTAGACCGGATAGAAGTGGGTATTAAGCTGAAAGTAACACCTCAGATTAACGAAGGTAATGCGGTTAAACTCACCATAGAGCAGGAAGTATCGGGCCGTAACGGCGATATCGAAGGCAACCCTATTATCGCTAAAAGAGAAATTAAAACTACAGTGCTGGCTGACAATGGCGCTACTGTAGTCTTGGGTGGTTTAATTGATGAAGACGTACAGCAAAGCGAATCTAAAGTGCCGCTGTTAGGTGATATACCTGTATTAGGTGCTTTATTCCGTTCTACCTCTTCAACTAAACGTAAACGTAACCTGATGATTTTTATCAAGCCTACCATTATGCGTGACGATGGTTTGCTGAGTGAAGTCAGCCAACGTAAATACAATTATGTGCGTGCGCAGCAACTGGCTCAGGGTGAAAAAGGTATTCATCTGATGCCTGGCGCTGAAACTCCAGCTATGCCTGAATTTGATGAAACCTTAATTATTCCGCCAACTTTTGATGAATATTTGCAGAAAAAAGAAGCGCAGGACAAAGGGGCTACTTCACCGGCAGCACAACCTGCAGAGCAGGGGAATAACTAATGTCTGCTGTTGATCTGAATGACATGCAGCCCGTTGCGGCCAAAGTGCGGTTACCTTTTGGTTTTGCTAAACGTTTTGGCGTCTTGTTGCAGGCTCAGGCAGATGGCTGGTTGTTGTATGTGAATCCTCAGACACCCCCTACTGCATTACTTGAAGTAAGGCGTTTATTATCTGCGCCTTTTAAAGTGCAGAAACTACAGCAAACCGAATTTGACGCCTTATTGGAAGCCTCTTATCAGCGAGATTCGTCCGAAGCCCAGCAAATCATGCAGGACATTGGTAACGAAGTGGATTTAGCCTCTTTGGCTGATGAAATTCCTGAGACTGAAGATTTATTAGAAAATGAAGACGATGCGCCGATCATTAAACTGATCAACGCCATGCTCGGCGAAGCTATCAAGCTAGGCGCTTCTGATATTCACGTTGAAACCTTTGAAAAAAATCTGGTGGTGCGTTTTCGGGTCGATGGCGTATTACGGGAAGTGCTCAAACCAAACCGTAAGTTATCCAGTTTATTGGTATCCCGTATCAAGGTAATGGCCAAGCTGGACATTGCTGAAAAACGTGTGCCACAAGATGGTCGTATCAGTTTACGTATTGCGGGTCGGGCTGTGGACGTGCGGGTGTCGACTATGCCATCTAGCCATGGTGAGCGGGTGGTGTTGCGTTTACTCGACAAAAACAACTCCCATCTGGATTTAAACAAGCTGGGTATGACTCCAGCTGTGCAACAAAGTTTTTCACAGCAAATTTTAAAACCGCACGGCATTATTCTGGTCACAGGCCCTACAGGTTCGGGTAAAAGTACCACCTTGTATGCAGGTCTGACCGAGATCAACACCAAAGACCGTAATATTCTGACGGTAGAAGATCCTATTGAATACGAGCTGGAAGGCATAGGCCAAACTCAGGTCAATACTAAAGTAAATATGACTTTTGCCCGCGGCTTACGTGCCATTTTACGTCAGGATCCTGATGTGGTGATGGTGGGTGAAATACGTGATTTAGAAACGGCGCAAATTGCAGTGCAGGCCAGTTTAACAGGCCACTTAGTGTTAAGTACTCTGCACACCAATACCGCCTCTGGTGCCATTACCCGTCTGGAAGATATGGGGGTTGAACCCTTTTTATTATCCTCCAGTTTATTGGGTGTATTGGCACAGCGTCTGGTGCGAACTTTGTGTGTGCACTGTAAACAAGCCCACGAGCCAGACAAAGAAGAGCGCGCTTTACTTGGCGTTACAAAAAAAGACGGAACAGTGATTTATCGTGCTGTAGGCTGTGAGCATTGTAATCAGACGGGTTACCGTGGCCGAACCGGTATTCATGAATTACTGGTGGTAGACGAGCATACCCGCGAACTGATCCATAACGGCAAAGGCGAACAGTCGATTGAAAAATACATTCGTACTCAAAGCCCAAGTATCCGCCAGGACGGCTTCAGCAAAGTATTAACGGGTGAAACCACGCTGGAAGAAGTATTGCGTGTGACCCGAGAGGATCTGTAGTGCCAGCTTTTGAATACCAGGCTATGGACGCCAAAGGGCGTCGCAGTAAAGGTGTACTGGAAGCCGATAATGCCCGTCAGGCCCGTCAGCTATTGCGTGAGCAAAAGCTGACGCCGCTGAATTTAGAGCTGGCTTCGCGTCAGGAAAAACTGCTGGCGTCCGGTAAAAAGTGGTTTCAATCTGGTATCAGTGCCAGTGAACTGGCATTGATTACCCGTCAGATGTCGACCTTAATCGAAGCGGGTTTGCCGATAGAAAGTGCCTTGCTTGCGGTATCAGAACAATGTGACAAAGCCCGTTTGCAAAGCATGATGATGTCAGTGCGTTCTAAAGTGGTGGAAGGTTATAGCCTGGCTGAAGGCTTGGCAGAGTTTCCTTATGTGTTTGACCACTTGTTTACCTCTATGGTGGCTGCCGGAGAAAAATCCGGCCATTTGGATGCGGTATTAAACCGGTTGGCGGATTACACAGAACAACGCCAGCATATGCGTAGCCAGATCATGCAAGCGCTGCTTTATCCTGCCATTCTGACCTTTTTTGCTATAGCTGTGATCAGTATTTTACTGGCTGCTGTGGTGCCACAAATTGTGGGTCAGTTTGAACACATGGGGCAAAGCTTGCCTGGTTCTACTTTGTTTTTGATCGCAGCCAGTGATTTTTTACGTTCCTATGGCCTCTTTGTAGTGCTGGCCATTTTTTTGGCTATTGCTGCATTTAAAAGGGCGCTGAAAAAGCCTGCCTTTAAACTGAAAATAGACACCAGGCAGTTAAAGCTGGGGTTGATTGGTAAAGTCAGCCGTGGTTTAAACACCGCTCGCTTTGCCCGTACTTTAAGTATTCTCAACGCCAGTGCCGTGCCTTTGCTGGAAGCTATGCGTATCAGTGCTGATGTGTTGGACAACAGCTATATGCGTCAGTCCATCGCCGAAGCCACCCTGAAAGTCCGTGAAGGTTCTTCGCTAAAAAATGCGCTGGAGCAAACCAAATTATTCCCACCTATGATGCTGCATATGATCGCCTCTGGCGAAAAAAGTGGTCAGCTGGACGGCATGTTAGAACGCGCCGCCAATACGCAGGACAGGGAATTTGAAACTCTGGTCACTGTCTCACTGAAAGTATTTGAACCTGTTTTAGTTGCCGTGATGGCTGGCATAGTTTTATTTATTGTAATGGCGATTCTGCAGCCTATTTTGGCATTAAACAATTTAGTCGGAGGTTAAAAAATGCAACAACAAAAAGGTTTTACCTTATTAGAAGTGATGGTGGTTATTGTTATTTTGGGTGTTATCGCCAGTATGGTCGTACCTAACTTAATGGGTAATCAAGAAAAAGCAGCCAAGCAAAAAGTGGTGGTGGATATTCAGCAGCTGGAAAATGCGCTGGATTTATACAAGTTGGACAATGGTTTTTATCCAACCACAGAACAAGGCTTACAAGCTTTAGTAACCCAGCCTACCTCTGAGCCTATGCCACGTTCTTTCCCTGAAGGTGGTTTTATCAAGCGCCTGCAAAAAGACCCATGGGACAACGATTATTTGTTAGTCAGCCCGGGTGAGATGGGCCGTATTGATGTGTATTCAATGGGGCCAGACCGTGTTGCTGGTACAGATGATGACATTGGCAACTGGAATCTGGATGCGCCGGAAGCGCAGCAAAACTAAAGCATGAAACACCACCGCGGTTTTACATTGCTGGAAATCATGTTAGTGATGCTATTGCTTGGTTTAATGGCATCCTACGTGGTGGTGAACTTTGTCAGCGAGTCCAGAACGGCACGTATTCAAAAAGAAACCGATAGGTTACAGCAACTGGTGCAGGTTGTGTCTGAGACTGCCATTTTAAAGCAGCACGATTTTGGCTTAGTCCTGAACAATAAGGGCTATCAGTTTTTGGTTCACGACGGCCAGCAGTGGCTGGAAGTGAGCGAACCCAAGTTTATGCAGTTCCATCCCTGGCCTGAAACTGTGCAGGCAGAGCTGGAGCTGGAAGGCTTAAGCTGGGCTGAAGACAGTATTTTAGGTCAGGAAGAGTTTCGTAAACTGCAGGAAGAATTGCTCGAACAGCAAGAAGAAGCAGCCGAAGAAGAAGAGAAAAACGCAGACAAAAAAGGTAAAGCTAAAGGCCCACTGAAACGCCGTGAAAAACCTTTGCTACCCAACATCTATATTTTATCGTCCGGCGACATCAGCCCTTTTCAGCTGGTCTTGGCGGATGAAACTGAGCGTCCTTTTTGGTATCAGGTGCTCAAAGGCGAATACAGTATTCCACTGACTAAATCTGAAGTGGAAAATGACAGGCCATGAAAACTAAAGGTTTTACCCTGATTGAATTGTTGATTGCTATGGCTGTGTTTGCCACTGCTGGTGCTGCGGTGATGAAAACGGCCTCCGAGCATATGAACTCCATTTCTCATCTGGAAAATATGACCTTTGCCTCTTACGTCGCCGAAAATCAGCTGAATGCAGTTTTTCTGGAAAAAACCTGGCCGTTAAAAAGCCAACAAAAAACAGTAGAATTTGCGAACCGCAGTTGGTTATGGCAACAGGAAATTCAAAAGACTTCAGATGCTAATTTCAGTGCTGTTGTGGTGAAAGTCAGCCTGGCTGATAACCCGGAAAAAGTGGTGTATCAGTTACAAACCTTTGTAGGTAAACCTGATGCCGAACGTTAAAGTGGGCCGTGGTTTTACTTTTATTGAAATGCTACTGGCGATGGCGATTTTCGCCTTAGTGGGTTTAGCATCGGCCAGCGTTTTGTCCAGTGTGACAGAGTCTGACGCTGCGTCGCAAAAAGCAGCAGAACGTTTGGCACAAATACAACGTTTTTTCCTGATTTTAGAGCGGGATCTGGCCCAAATCAGTGCACGTCAAATTCGGGTTGAAGGTGAAGAACCTATTAAATCCCCTTTGCTTGGCGACAAGCTGATGTTGGAAAGCGAAGAGGGCGGTTTTGCTTTTGTGCACAGCGGCTGGCGTAATCCGGGCATGGTATTACCACGTAGCGAAATTCAGGCTGTGGGTTATCGTTTTCGTGAAGGTAAAATTGAACGACTTTTTAGTTTATTTCCGGACGCAGTCACTGGCAGCGAACCTAAAGTGCAGCCTTTGCTGGATAAGGTTACAGGTTTTAAAGTGGAATTTTTAAAAGACGAAGAGTGGCTGGAAACCTGGAATGACGAGAAGTTGCCCAAAGCTATCCGGTTAACCATCACACATGAACAGCTAGGTGAAATGCAGCGTTTTTACACCTTAATGAACGGATTAACCTGATGCGTCGTCAGTCTGGTGTGGCATTAGTAGTGGTGATGATGATTGTCGCTTTGGTGGTGGTCATAGCCGTTGGGATGAGCGGCCGTTTGCAGTTGCAATTGCAACGACAGGCGAATTTACAGCAGCAACAGCAAGCCTATTGGTATGGTATAGCGGCAGAGCAGGCCAGTATCCGTTTACTGAAAAGCACTGTGGCCGGTAAAGAAACGGTGAATTTGTCTCAGGATTGGGCGCAGTTAGGAGCGACCTTTCCGGTCGACAACGGCAGCATTACCGGTAAGCTGATTGATTTACAAAGTTACTTTAACTTAAATAATTTACAGCGGCCTGCTGATCGACAGCAGGTTGGTGCAGGCCAGACGGCAAGCCAAAAAGCGTTTCAGCGTTTGCTGGAGCTAAAAGCGACAGATTTGTCGATGCCAGCTGAGTATTTAACGGCACGGGTCAGCGACTGGCTGGATTCTGATAGTTTATTGCAAACTGCCGGTGGCGCCGAACAGGACGACTATGCTGGTTTGCAGATGCCGTTTTATACGGCCAATAGTTTGATGGGCTCAACTTCTGAATTACGGGTGATGCTGGATTTAACTCCTGCAGATTACGAGTTGGTCAGGCCCTGGGTCTGCGTGATCCCAAAAGTCAGTAGCAGTAAACTAAATATCAATACGATCACAGCGGAAAATGCAGCCTTGCTATCGGCTTATATTCCTGAGTTGGATGAAGGCGCAGCCTCAGATTTGATAGCCAGCAGACCAGAAGAAGGTTTTGCCACTCTGGAGGAAATCTGGGCTAGTCCACAATTAGCGAGTATCAGTGTCACGGATGAGGTTAAAGCCATGATGGCAATAAATTCGAATTATTTTTTGCTCGAAACCACAGTTACTTATATGGACACCGTCTTTAATCTGGCGTCTGTACTGGTGATTGACGAGCAACAAAATGTAAAAGTGATAGCGCGGCGGTTTGGAGGCCAGTGGTGAACGAACAATTAATAATAAGACTGGGCAGTCAGCCTCAGCAGCCAATCAGTTGGTTAGTCTGGTCCGCCATCAATAAAGAGATTATCGCATCAGGTCAACTGGCATCCGCTGATGAACTGGCCGCTTTGTCAGAACGCTTAGGTCGTCGCCCTGTGGTGGCTTTAGTACCAGCCGCTGATGTGGTGTTAAGCGAAGTGTTATTGCCATCCAAACCAAACCGACAAATTATTCAGGCCTTACCTTATATGCTTGAAGAAGAGCATGCCGAAGATATAGAGCAGCTGTATCTGGCTTTAGGTTTATGCCAGCAGCGTGGCAAGGAATACTGGCAGCAAGTGGCTTTATGTAAAAAAGTGCAGCTGGAACAGTGGGTTGGTTCATTAGTGGTTGCAGGTTTTCAGCCCACGCAGTTACTACCTGATGCTTTGTTATTGCCTTTACATCAGGATGGCGCCTCAGCCATAGAGCTGGCAGGGCAATGGTTGTTGCGACAGGGCCAATGGCAGGCGTCCAGCATTGAACCCGGTTGGTGGTCTGATTTTTTAAGCCTGGCGAATATCGAATTGATCCACAGCTACAGTCCGTGGCCAACAGAGATAGTTCAAAACGTACAGGCAGCGGAACCAGAGCTACCTCTGGCTTTATTGGCGCAGCAACTGCCGGAGCAACGCTTCAGCCTATTGCAGGGCCAATACGCACCAAAAAAAGCTCAGAACAAAATTTGGTCTGTCTGGCAAAGCTCTGCTTTTCTTGCCATCAGCTGTTTAGCTTTGTATCTGATCACTTTAGGGGCGCAAGTATGGCAACAAGGACAGCAGCTGCAGCAACAGCGGGCAGAACTGGTCACTTTGTATAAAAGCCGGTTCCCGGCTGAATCTACCCGTGACATTTCCCGTCAGTTGGCCCGTAAGTTACAAGGCGCGGGCACTGGTCAGGATGCCAGTTTGTTTAGCCTGCTGAATGATTTACAGCAGGAGCTGGCTGCGACAACTAATGTACGTTTAGATAACTTAAAGTACGACCAGAAAACCAGCGAGCTGCGGTTTCAGGCTGAAGCCGACAGCTTTCAGCGCTTTGACAACTTAAAAACCAGGCTGGAGCAAAAAGGCTTCGAAGTGAAACAAGGCGCTTTAAGTAACGAAGGTGGCAAAGTACAAGGTACTGTCGCGATGAAGGTGAAAGCATGAAAAATTGGCAGGATAGACAATTTTCACAGCCGCAGGCTGCCCTTAAGAGTGCGGCACAGGGAGGTGCCGTATGAAAAATTGGCAGGATAGACAATTTTCACAGCCGCAGGCTGCCCTTAAGAGTGCGGCACAGGGAGGTGCCGTATGAAAAATTGGCAGGATAGACAATTTTCACAGCCGCAGGCTGCCCTTAAGAGTGCGGCACAGGGAGGTGCCGTATGAAAAATTGGCAGGATAGACAATTTTCACAGCCGCAGGCTGCCCTTAAGAGTGCGGCACAGGGAGGTGCCGTATGAAAAATTGGCAGGATAGACAATTTTCACAGCCGCAGGCTGCCCTTAAGAG
>Ga0247725_1000333_pt1 | contig 41014 bp, 52 predicted proteins | sample OKSTACKMCFT3sol_FD_183021 | JGI IMG/M metagenome (GOLD analysis project Ga0247725, IMG submission 183021) | Subsurface sediment microbial communities from gas well in Oklahoma, United States - OK STACK MC-FT3-sol | ecosystem: Environmental > Terrestrial > Deep subsurface > Rock core/Sediment...
GGTGTACCCACTTGCGCACGGAGGCCGTCCAGGCCACGCCCGCCGAACAGGGCAAACACCCCGGCAGTCACACCGAAGGTAATGGCGTGGTCCAGCACCTCGTAATCCTTGCCGGCGTAATCCGCCATAGTAGACACGGCGACGGCAGAACTCCCGCCTGCCATGGCAGAGGATAGCCTCCCCATCTTCAGCGCCCTGGTGCCGCCGAAGGTGGCGATGTCTGCCAGCAGGGTCAGCGGATCGACCATGGCCGTTGTAAAGGCGAGGGCACCATGCTGGGCTAAGACGGCCTGGCGGGCCTCCTTATCAGCGATGGAGGTAGCGATCCAGCTCGCCTCCTCTGAGGACGTGGCCTTGGACAGGGCAGTCAGGTTGTTGTCGTTGTCCTGGATGCCGTGCGCACGGAGGATGTCGCCGTACTCCCGCTTGATGTCGAAGTTCGGGTCGTGGCGCGGGAACATCTCGTCCCGGTCCTCCAAGTACGCCCGCAGCAAGTACGCGGTCTCGGTCTCTTGTAGACCGGCCTGCCAGGTGTCCCAAGTGCTGCGCTTGTCGTCAGCAATGGCCATCTCAAGCGGCTGAGCACGAAGCAGTTGCTCGCGCTCTGCAATCTGTCCAGCCAGGCCCTGGTCCACTGGGGACCAGTCCTGGGTGGGGGAGGTGGCCGCACCCTCGTTCACTTGCGCGAACTCCTCCGGGGAGAGTTGAATCTTCGGTGGTGTGGGATTGGCCATGTAGCCTCCGTTAGTCTCCGTAGAAGTGCCCCTTCATCTTCGTGATGAAGTACTCGGCACGGTCTGGGGTTTGCTTGTACCACTTGGACTTCCGCACCTGCTTCTCGAAAGTGTCGAAGTCCTTGTTGCGAATTGCCTCAAAGGTCTTCTCGAACCCCCGTGCACCTTGCGGGCCAAGCTGATACACGGCACTGCCGAGGGCCAGCTTCGACCACACGGCAGTTACGCCCAGCTCTTGCGCAATGCGCTCACCCTCCAGCAGCGCCTTGTCGGAACTGTCGAGGAAGGCCAGCTCGGCTTCTTCGCGGGTGATCGTGTCGCCCACCTTCATGCGCCCGGTGACATTCTCGCCGACACCTACAGCCACCCCGTTACGATCCTTGTACGCGGTGAGGCGAATGCCTTCCTGCTGTACCAGATCGCGGCGCCACTGCAACACAGCATCCGGTCGAATGCTTGTACTGGTGCGGCCCGAGATACTCAGCTCGACATCGCCGTGCTTAACCACCTCACCCGCGTAGGCTCGGTTGGCCTTGCCGACGGTCTCGTCGATCTGCTTGTCGATCTGCTGACTGACGCGCTGCCAATTCACCAGTTCCGGTTCTGCGGGAACGCCATCGGAATCCACTTCCGTCGTCCATACACCCGCGCCGTCCGTGTAGAACTCTCGTTGGAATCCTTTTGCAGAGGGCGGGTACAGCTCCACCAGCGCAGCCGACACTCGATCTTTTGTGGCTCGGGGGTTATCTACTAGTCGTTCTAGTGCGACATTTCTGGGAAGCACTACCCGCGTGGTCTTGCTGCCTTTGGGGCTGACCTCAATGGTGCGCGCCTGGACCCTGGCAGTGGCCAGTTTCGCAATCGCACTGGGCGACAACCCAGCGTACTGGGGCTGACGTGCCAGAGCCGCTGCCTCCATGGTGGTCTGTGCCCGCAGCGTCTCGAACGCTTGACCCTCGTTCCGAGTTCTGCTACCTTCAGTGACGAGTCCCCAGAGCTGGGCGAACTTGCCGGTCTGAATCTCAGCCTGCACCGCTTCCTCCAGCTTGCGGGTCTGGGCCTGCCTGGAGGGTTGGTCGAGCTTCTCGTAGGCTGCCTGGGCCAGGGCCGCATTGCGCAGGCTCTGCACCGGGTCGGTGCCGTTCGGCACGTCCACCAGCATCTGGCTGAACAGCGGTTGAATCTCTCGGTCCAAGGCACTCAGGAGGGTTGACTCGCCAGCAGGGTTCGTGGTGGATACCCGAATGGATTCGTCCACGAAGGCCCGCACAAGCTCAACCTGAGCCGGGTTTGCGGCGTCCGGGTTCAGGGTTAGGCTGCGCACGGCGGCGTTCACCTCAGTCGCTGCACGCTTAGGAATAGTACCGAGGCGCGTCCCCATACGCAGAGCCGCTGCGGCCTTGGTGGCCACCGGCATCTGCTGGAGGTCTGCCTGCTCGTACCAGGCATCGAGGGCCTGGGGCACAGACCAGCCGAGATTGTCCAGGGCCTGCTTATCGCCCCGTTGCAGGGCATCGAGAGCACCCACCAACGCCTGCTTGTTCGACTTCGACGTGTACCACTTGTCCCACAGAGCCTTCTGCTGATTCGCGGTCATACGGCCCGCAGCAGCCTCCTGCGCCGTATACAGCAACATGTCCTCGGGTGTAATGCTACCCTGCTCGACACGGGCCTCGAACTCAGCAGAGCTGCGGCTGACCCCTACGGCGTCCAGGGCGCGGGTGCGGCCCTCCGAGGCTCGAATCCCTTCGTTCACCTTTACACGGGTGTCGAATCCGAGGGTGTCCAGGAGGCCCATGTCCTTCATGGCTGTGACCACCTCACGGTGATCTTCACTGAGCACACCCATCAGGAACTGCTCAGCCACCTGCTGCCGCATATCCTCGGGCAAGGTGTCAGAGGTGGCCACATCACGGTAGAAGCCTACGATCTGCGAGGCGTACTGCTGCTGCGCCTCGAAGTCACCACCGAGCTTGGCCTTGCCATAGCTTGTCAGGATGCTGTTACCCTGCGCAGAGATGCGCTTACCTGCCTCCTCGATACCCCACGCCTTGTACGCCTTAGCGTGCGCACCGACGAGGGCCTCCTCCAGTTGGGTCTGGGAGGCGAGGGCCTGGGCACGACCCTGATTGGACAGGCCGTCACCCATACCCTCTAGGATCGCACGAGACTCTCGCCCCAACTCCTGAAGGAACTGCTCAGGCGGCAACATGCGCCCTTTGGTTTGGATGAACGCCTGCACCCGCTGACTCATCTCCGCTTGGCGGATACGGTAGTCCTGGTCTTGGAAGCCACCTCGGATAAATGGGCGGGCGAGCGGGTCGCCCTCCACGTCCTCTAGGGCCTGCCCGAGCATCCGTGCCCGCTGACCCTGCATGTACTCCTGCTTCACGTCGGAAGCGAACTTCTCCTGGGCGATACCCTCGCCGATCTGGAGCAGGCCACTCAGGGCCTGGAGCGCTACGTTGTCCTCGGCCTGCGCACGCTCTGCCTGGAATCGTTGTGGGTTGTAACCGCCCACCTGGCCCAGGTTGCCAGTGGCTAGCCGCAAGCGCGGCGGATCGAGTTCAGCCATATTACTCTCCTATCGCCCAGGCCCTACGCCTGAGCGGAATCCAGCTTGACCGGCGACAGCTACGCCGCTTTGGCCGTATGTGCCGCCAGCGGTTGATGTACCGCCGAAACTACCGAAAGAGAACGCCTGGGCGGCGTACGCGGAGCCTGCCGACAGGCCGCCCTGGACAAGACCACCGAGAAGGATACTCCCGGTACTCGGGACCTTCTGGAGCTGGCCTAAGCCGGCACTGGTGCCGACCATCAGTTCACGGATACGGTTGTTCAGGTCGAACTCTTGCGCGATGTGCTGCTGTTGTAGCTCAACAGACACCTCAGCCTGCTCGCGGTCGATGTCGTCCAAGGTCGCGTCAACGCTCGCACCCTTCACGCCAGCAGCGGCCTGGGCGGCGCGAGTGCTGCCACGCGCCTCGTCCGCCATACGCCCCGCTAACTGGAGGTTCTTGGCGGTCTGTGTGCGTACCTGCCCGCGCTGCACCTCGATAGCCGACACGCCCTGGAACGCCTCTAGGACGTTCCTGCGGTTGGCTTCCTTGGTGAGTTTATTCTGCGCCTTGATCTGCTGGCGTTGTTGCAACCCGCCGAAGATACCTTGGGCTGCCGACAACCCGCCGATGGCGAGTAGTGCTGGTAATGCCATTACTGCCTCCTATAGCGCTGGTTGTACCGGAACCCGTACTCCAGGCTGGTAATGTTCATGTCGTAGTAGTCGTCAGTCTCCAAGGAGAACTGCGCCGTCTGCATATCCACCCTGGCAGGGGTGTCGAGGGTCGCCGTTGCTGCTAGGGGCAAACCCGCACCCAGGTCTCGACTGTACAGGCGAAGCGGCGTGGTCGTGTACGCGGACTCCCCGCGTGCCTGATCGGCTACACGGAACGTCACTTCCCCGGTACTGTCCAGAGACCACGTTAAACGGTGCAACTGCGTGCGCTCTGTAGTGATAGGTACGCCATTGGGGTCCCGTAGGATGGGGCGGGTTGGCCCAAGTTTCGAGAGGTAGCGTAGGCCGATCCGGTACTGGTCCCCCACCTGCGCCCCGATGACCTTGATGTACACCGTGGCCCCGTCTACCCGACGACCCCCACAGCGCTGGCCGAGGGATTGGAACTCACCAGAGAGCTTGTACGCGAAGGTACTATCTTCCGGGTACAGATTCGCAGCGAACTCCGGGATGGCGACCTCCTCGTCAGCGTTGGCTACACCTACACGGTACAGGTCCAGGAATCCACCTGGGGTACTCTGGGCATCCCCAAGGCGTTGCATGAACAGCTCGCCGAGGATGACCCGACCCGCAACGTGGAACAGCAGGATGAGGCGGTCGCCCCGGAAGTACGCACCTGTGATGTCCTGCGGGAAGCTCCACTTATGCCACGCGGCGTGAACCTTCTCCCCACCTTGCCAGAGGTACTCGTGCACAACCAACTCGCGGAGATTCGACGTGCCCACGACCACGATGCCCGTTGTACTGGAGGTCGCCAAGAAGCGTACAGGCCCCGCAATGTACTTCGGCAGGTGCGACGTACTGTCGCTCGCCTCCACTTGGGCATCAGTGTACTGGCTTGGCAGCATCTCCCACACCGCGCTCCACGGACCACTCCGAGGACTGGCGAAGAACACTGTGCGCCCAGCGACCACTGGCGAGCAGGAGTTCTGGAAGCTGTACTCTGTGACGACCGCCGCCGTGGCGTTGCGACTCGTGAGCAAGTTCGCCCCTGGCACCAGGCCTTGGTGGGTTTTGGCGAAGAGTACAAGGTCCTTGTTGAAGGCCACGGCGTACTCGTACGGGGAAGCCACTGGAGCAGTAGCCGCGACCTCTATAGGGTCGTCGTCGGACTGGGTACTGATACTCGCCCGGAACCAACGCAGCGGATTCCCGCTCGCAGACATGCACACGTACTCGCCAGCCAGCAGAACCAACCGCCCCTGCATGGTCGTCATCCCAGAGATACCCTGCTCCGTGAACTTCAAGGCAGGGTTCGACGTAGCATCCCCAGAGGCACGGCGCTCGTAGTTCAAGGCAGTCAGGCTGAAGTTCGGGGCCGAGTACGTGATCTGTAGCGGCATGTCAATCAGCTCAACTTGTGCACCCCGAGACGCATCCTCGTCCCACTTCCGCTCAAGATCGACCCAGCGGAAGTACGTCTTGTTCTTGGCCGTGCCGGTAGCGATGATGAACCCGTTCGCAGCGGCAGGTAGCTTCGCAGGCAGCTCGGCGGCGTCACGGATACTGGCTGCATTACTTGCCCGTAGGAAGTTGCTACCAGAGTCGGTACTTACCGCGATTGCCACTGGCGCGGTAACGTACAGGTACGCCCCGTCCTGGTAGTACGCAAAACCAGCGGCAGTGCCAATGGTCGCATTCGCCTCTGCCGCCGTGCGGAGCCGCGTGATCACGTACTCCCCTGTAGCTTCGTTGGCCACTGTTGCGGAGGTGGTTACGTCCACGGAGGTCGTGACACCTGTGACATGGTTGGTGATGGATAGGCGATACTGCTTCGAGAACGCCCCCGCCACGACATACAGGTAGCCTGAGCGTGCCGGGTCTGGGTACGCACTTGTACCGGACCATAGCTGCGTCTGCGGGATAACCTCGGTGTTCGCCACGAACACGCTGTCATCCAGCGCAGCGAACCGGATACTTCTCCCAGTGTCTGCCGTGAGGTAGTTATTAGTGCCGGTGAACAGGGTTGCGCCGGTTGCGTCGTCCAAGATGGTCAGCGTACCTGCCAGCGTATCCACCACCAGAAGGACTTCACGACCCGAGAAGGTGGCGAGAGAGTACGCGAGGCGGTTGGCATCGGTAGCGGCCATGGCATCGGCAATCAAGCGCACCGGGCTACGGCGGCGAGGGCCTGTCACCAGATCACTCTGCATGTTCAACTGCGATTCGACCTGCCCCTCAAGGCGATCCTTGGCAGTCTGTTGGCTTACCCCGAACAGGAGCTGCCGGTACGATCCTGCAAAGTAGCTCATCAGTTATACCTCGCTTGGCGCCACTGGTTAGCCGGGGTCCGCTTCCGTAGCGTGAGTTTCCGCTGTCGGATGTGTACCGCCCGGACTTCCACGTACGCTGCGGACATCTTGTTCGCAATGACCTGTGCTGTGGTGTCCGCGCCGAAATCGGCGACGTACACCTCGTAGGCACATCGGTACGCCACGAGATAGCGCATACCCTCGGGTAGCTCGTCGTATGGGATGTCCAAGACGACGCGCCCCTTCACCGGGGCACCGACTACCTTGGAGCCTGTACCGGTCAAGCGGACGTAACGGCCAGCCCAGGTGAACTTCTCTACATCCTCCGGGTAGAAAGCTAGGGTGCCCTCGGATAAAATCACTTCACCGGTCGGCGTGGGACTTGCGGTGAAATCGTCAAAGCTGTTGAACCACCAACCCTCGGCTAGGGTGTTCCGGCGAGCGTCCTCCATAGCAGGGAGAATCTGCGCCAGCGTGGGGTACGTCTCGTCTACAGAGGTCACGGGGGTCTCGCCGAGTTCTCGTAGGACGAGGTTCACCGCCTCAAGAAAAGTAAGTTGCATAGGAGTCTCCTTTTGTTGGGCCTTCTCGGCGAGAAGAACCAAAAAAAGGACCTACCCCGAAGGATAGGTCCATGCTGTTACCGTCGCCCTTACGGGTTGGTGACGGTGATGTCGTGCACCGCTACAGCATCCGGGCGACGCTGGCCGATGTTGTACGACTGGAAGGTGTCCAGGTAGTGGCCGAAGTCCTTCTTCTCCTCCCAGAACTGGGCGGATACCGGGTGCACCTGGGCCGAGATGAGGGCCATGCTCGGGATGAAGGTGATCATCTTGCGGCGGACCTCGGCGGCGGTGACGTTGAAGTCAGCACCCAGGGCATTCGCGGTGATCGCGGACTGCGGAAAGCGCGGGGTCTCGACCACACGCACGCCGTTCAGCATAGCGATACGACCGCCTACGAAGGAGTTACCACCTTCCTTGGCGCCGAACTCGACGTTCATCAGGCGATCATGCTCCAGCAGGAACGAGAAGATCACCGGGTCCAGCAGGGTCACACCCTCGGACATCACCTGATCGCCCAGGTCGCGGAACACCAGCTCCTCAACGCCTTTGCGGTGGGCGGCGACCAGGATGTCCGCATCGGCGGCGGCATCAGCCGGGGCACCGGAGATGGTGCTCGGCAGCAGGATACCATCGTGGAAGGCCGGCTTCAGGTGGGCCGGAGCCAGGAAGTCACCGCACTTCTGGAGCTGGATGATGCACGCCTGGTCGTACTGGCGGGCCAGAGCGATACCGTCCTCACGGGCGGTCTCCTTGCGGACATCCAGGTTCGAGGTCCACTCGTCGAACTTGTCGAAGAAGTGACGGGCGTACAGCACGGTGTCCACGGTCAGGTTCAGCTTGTCGCTGACGTTCTTCTGGACCACCAGCTCCTCACCGGCCTTGCGGCCTGCGATGGTGCTGGCACCCACGCGGTCAACGCGCAGTTGGTTGGTGCCACGCAGGGAGCGGACGTTCATCCAGGAGGCGAACTTCGAGCTGTACATAAAGCTCGCGTCCACCAGGCCCAGGTGCTCCTCGATGTGCAGGGAAACATCGGAGTTCGCACCACCCCAGCCCGGACGAGTGTGGGTATTAGCAGCGGGATAAGTCATGGATCAGTCTCCTTACAGACCTTGTTTGATGCCGAGCTGACGCTGGGCACGCAGTTGCTCATACTTCTCCGGGGAGAGGTTGCGCTCATTGATGGCCGCGATATAAGCCTCGCGGGAAAGCCCCTGCATCGCACCGGGGGTGCCTACAGGTTGCTGGTTATGCACCACGACTTGACCAGAGGCCGTTGCGAAGTCCATAATTTGCTTGGCGGCGAACTTCATTTTCTTGAGGTCGCCGCTGTCGATCAGCTCTGCGATCACGGCCCGAGTTGCCTCGTCCGCTACAGAGTTGAACACCTCCACCGCTTGGGTCAGGGTCTCCTGGCCACCAGGGATGTCCTTGAGCATCTCATCACGGAGTCGCTCGCCGGCACGGGTGGCCGACTCATTCAGCCGACCAGCTTCCCGGATAAGGACCTTGGCCTGCTGCTCGCCGAGCACCTCGATCAGGTAGCGCTCGTCGATGAAGCGTGGATCATCCTCCTCGATGGCCTTGCCAAAGGCACGTTCGAGGTCGAGGTCCTTACCCTCGATGATGAGGTTCACCAGGTCGATACTGGCGGCTGCTGCCGGATCACTGGCCACGTCCTCGCCGATCAGGGCGAGTAGACCACCAGGTTCGGGCGCGGCAGCCGGGGACTCAGCGGGTTGGTTCGCAGCCTGGCGAGCAGCCTCGGCAGCAGCAGCTACTTCCGGGGGCGGGCCAGCTACAGGAGCTGGCGCCGGGGTAGGCGTCGGCTCAGCGGCTGGGGCTGCACTCGGCTCTACTGCTTGGGTTTCGGTACTCATGAGGTCAGAACTCCTGCTGAGGTCTCGGCAGCCAGCGCACCGCTAGCTACATCCAGTTGTTGTTGTGCCAAGGCAGCTTCCTGCTCGGCCTCCGCAGCCACCACATCAGGGTCTTTCGACAACGTGGATAGGTCAACGGAGTTGTTGGCGAAGATACGCTCTACGAGCTTCTCAGGATCGAATCGCTTGCTGAGTTGCACCAGCGCCGGGACGATAGCGCTGGCCTCCTGCGTTGCTCGGAGGATGTTGGCGGTCTCGATGTTCCGGGTCAGCGCCGGGATGCCTGTGATAATGCTCGGGCGGTACACGCCTTGAGCAATACCGAGTAGCATACCGCCATTACCACGGGACGCCTCGTACATCGTGAGGTACGCCAGTGGCGCCTGCAACGTCTCAGCCAGCAGACTGTACACGCCGCCCAGGAGGTTCTCTGCCTCCTCAGCAACAGTACGAATCTCCTCGACCGTCACACGTTCAGCACTTCTCACTTGTCCAGTGTACATGAACGCTCGGTTTAGGCGCAGTACGATGCTTTCGACACTAGCACTAGCCTGGGCGATCTTGTTGTAATCACCGCGCTCATACGACGCGACCGATCCAACTTGGCCCGGTACGAAGTCGCCGGTCTCAGCGTCGCGGTAGTCGTCTACCGCGCCGCCCTTTGCCTCGTCTACGAGGTTCAGCAGACTCAGCGCCTCGAACTCGTACAGCCCCAGACGCTCGCTGAGGATGGACAGACGTGCGAAGTCGCCACTGTACTCCTCTACGTAGCCGCGACCATAGTGCTCGCCGTCGGGGACATTCCACGCCACGGGTACATACGGGCAGAGGTGCGCAGGGTAGCTCGATTCCGGGCCGACCCGCTTACCTTCTAGCTCGTGCCATACTGCACAGCGTTTCCCGTTCGGGGTAGGCTGCCACTCGATCACGGTGTACAGGTCGCACTTGTCTGAGTCCCGCTTGGCAATCTGCTTCGCCTGGGCGTCTGCCTGAATCTCGAGAGTCAACTCTCGGAATGGCATCTGCTGGCGAAGGACAACCACGGCGGGGTCGCCATGAGAGGTGCGGCGCACCGTGTACGACTGCATGGTCCACACGAGCATCTTACCGGTGCCTGGCTCGCGGTAGAACAGGGCGTTGCCTGTGACTACCAGGAGCTTGAGGATGCGGTGCAGCTTCGAGAGGCTAGCGTTTATGAACAGGCGCCGAGTAGCGCGGCGCTCCAGGTCAGCAGTGCGACTGTGTAGCTCAGACTGGTCGATGCCGTTAGCGGCTGCCAGCTCTTGCAGCGTGTCGTCCAGCTCGATCTGGAAGCTGGGCCGGCCCGGTGGGAACAGAATCAGCGCCAGCTTGGCCGTCAAGTTGTTTACGAGGAAGGCGCCGGCAGACTGAAAGTCGTACTCAACTACTTCCGCCTGGTGGGTCTTGTCGAGCGGGTCCACCATCAGGGAGGCGATGGTGAACTTTGCGAAGTCCTCGGCCTTGCGGATCGCAGTCGAGTCTCGGTACTCCGCCCACATTGCAGAGGCTTGCTGTCTCATCGTCACCCCACGTTAATGCCGAGGGAGGATGAGAGACCTCCGGTACGACGACGACGCGCCTTGGTGCCGGCTTCTGCTTGTGACTCGGCAGTGCCGCCAGTATCGATCGTGGGGATGTTCTCTACGCTCAGGTCCACCTGTGCGTTTTGAGCTGCCAGGCGCTGTTGCTCCAGGGCGGCCTCCAGGGCGCTATTACTCGACTGCTTCTCGCTGCCGAGAAGCCCGCCCGTGACAGCGCCTGTCAAGGACCCAATGCCCTTGAAGGCCCCGCTGACCGCCTTCTTAATTTTCTTTCCCATACAACCTCCTGTAGCTTGTCTTGTAGGTCCCCGGACCCAGCCGGTGGGTGAAGGCTATGGTCGGAACGCGCAGCTTCCGGGCGACCGTCTTGGCCTCCCGCATGAATCGTGGTGCCACTCCCAGGTTACGGTACGGGGGCAGTACGAACTGCCACTGCACCGCGAGGCATGGTCCCACGTGCATATCGTCGTCCAAAGCCAGGGCCATAAACCCGGCTGGGCGACCGTCCCACAAAGCCACCATCTCCAAGCGCTCAATGCTACAGAGGCTGTCGTGAGTGCGGCGTGTGAACTCCTCCAGGGAGGAGAACCGCAACTCTGAGAACTCAAGCCAGCCGTCCTCTATGAACCAGCGGCCATCAGTTGGTTCTCCGGGCTGCCGTAAGTTGCAGATTACTGAGAGCACGGTGCAGGGTCTCCGGTGCGGAACATCGAGCGGTGCAGGCAGCGATCACACTCTCCCGCCCCGCCTCGAACATGATAGTGGCCAGCCCCTGAGCAGGGTCGATTGGTTGCGACCCGAAGGTCTTCATCAACCAGACGACCTGCTCCGGGGTGAACCTAACCTGTGCATCGCTTTCTTTGGGCACGGTTTTCTCCTGGTCATTATAGTGCGACAATTAACAGAACCCGAACTCCGAGCTTCGGAACAAGGTCAAGTCCAGGCTACCCTTGGGCGGTGGTGCTACTTCCTCCTGGCCAATGCCGCGCAGGAACAGCGCGATAGGGTCGAATTCCGAGTACAGCCGCACAAACGCCTCTCGGATGGCTGTGTGCATCTCGTCCACACTGGACGGGTGTGTACCGAAGCTGTCGTGGATCGCCACCATCGCATGTCCACCATCCGCCATCAGTCGGGCCGTGAAGGTTAGGTGCGCGGCGTCAAGGGCGTGTACGAAGTTCGGTGCCACGGCGTTCTGCATCCGGTTGCCTCGGGTCTGGTCCAGGTCCTCGCGCACCACGATGTCCGTGATACCGCACGACCTGATCTTAACCCGGTGCTCCACGAAGTCGCGGTAGTCGTGCTCGACCAGCAAACCGGTCGGGCTGAACCACAACATCGGGGTGTCACCAGCGGCGCTGCGTGCCCGCTCTCGCAGCCAACGCATTGCTGCGGCAGCAGCCGGCACCACGTCCTCGATTGCCGAGAACAGCACACGGCCCAGGTAGTACGCGAGGTCGAAGATACGGACACCATCGGGCACGATTACCTGCTGCTCCTCCAGCCAGTCCGCGATACCCTCCGCGACGCCGCGCAGTGTCGCGCCGTACACGTAGGTCATCACAGGCCCTTTAGCCAGGGTGCGTGGAATCTCCCACTGGGTCCAGAGCTTGGCCAGGTGCCAGTCTTTCGAGGCCGGGTTCGCTGCATCCCGGTTGATCCGTGTCTGCGCTACTTCCGCCACTTTGCGATAGATGTCGGCCTTGGCCTCGCCGCCGCTGTCGTACAGGTTCACGTACAGGCCACCCACCGGATCGCGCAGCATCGCCGAGAAGTGCTGAAGCCCCGAGCAGGTTGCGTCCATGTGCACCGGTAGGCCAGTGCAGTACGTGGCTGGGTTGCCGCTGCGCTCAGCCTCCCGCCATTCCCATACAGCAGCGAACGCGCCGAGTGGAGTGTCAGCCTCAGCGAAGCACGAGTCCGCCGGTGCCTCCAGCGCCGCGAACAGCTCAGCCTTGCGCTCAACAGCCCAGGCTGCCCGAGCATCGAAGCGTGCCTTATCCTCGCCGAAGCAGTTCGCTACGTGCACCTGTATCCAGTACAGGCCACGCTCGCCCAGCGGGCGCTTGTCGGCGAAGTGCAGCAGCGCCTTGCACATATCGTCGCCTTGCGGGTTCAACACGCCACGGTAATAGTACCGGCCACGACTGTCGATGAACGTCGGGAACCATACGCGATCAGCAGCGCCGGCAGAGACCCGGAGGGCCTGGCCGATGCCCTGCTGAGCTTTGCGGAGTTCCTTCTTACCCATGTGCCAGGCGTGCATACGGCGCTTCCAGCTCGCAAAGCGCTCCAGCTCTGCCTCGGTAGCAGAGTCCTTGTCCCAAGTCTCCGGGAACGGGAATGCTGGCTCAGGTGGCGGCTCACGCTTCGGGATACCCAGGGCACCACCGCCATCGTTCCACACCTGCTTGATCAGCTCCAGGGTTGGACTGTGGATGCTGAACGCCTGTGCCTGGAGGTAGTTCGCACAGGCGAGTACATCGGTGCACTTCCCCACGTTGTCCCGGATGACGCGGCGTAACGGCTTGCGAGTACGGCGGTTTACCCGGCGCAGTGGGAAGTCAATCTTCATACGCTCAGTGTAGTACCCGCCGCCCGCCGCCCCGTCCCATGGGGTCGGCTCAGCGAACATCATCTGGGCCGCGCCGCTAATCTCAGGAGGCACGAAGGCCAGGACCTCTCGCACCTCAGCCGGGAGGACGTAGATCGCGTTCGTCTTCGCACCCTGCCCGTGACGTTGCAACTCCACCAGACCAGCATCCAGGCACGCCTGTAGTCCGTGCTTGCCGAGGTGGATGTACTCAGCGTTCGTCAGGTGCCCGTCGAACTGCCCCTCTAGGACGTTGTGTACCACGGCACGCATTGTCTTCTGGATGTGCCGCTGACTGGTCGTGCCCGCTGTACGCAGGTACTCCCAGGTCCGGTCGAGATACAGCGCGTTCGCACGGTACGCCTCCTGCACCAGGGCCTCCTGCTCAATGGCCCGCCCGAGGGCGTGGCCGATACGTTGCAAGGTGGCTGGTGACTCGGCAGTGTCCCGCATGACGTGTGCCAGGACGACACGGATGCTCAGGACGGCCAGGGTGTCGATGGGTACGCGGCGTAGCCAGCCCCGGAGGGCTGCCCCTGGGCCACGCGCCTTGGTTTCGACAACCGGCTCCAGCGCGGCTCGCACATCCTCGTACACGCGGGCTATGAGGCGGCGGGCCGCTGGGATGTCATCGACCCTGCCGGCACGCAGGGCTTCTTGAACTTCGCGTAGGTGCTGGGCTGTGGCCTCAGCGCTGTGGCGCTTCTCGCGCTGCATCTGCGCTTCGATAGGGTCGATCATCTTAGGTCCTTAGAGCTTAGGGTACACGCGGCCAATGTTGTCTTCGCCGAACTCCTCAGCCGCGAGTGCAGCAGCTTCATCCACGTTCCGAGCGTGGTACACGCGCAGCTCGTTGATGTCGAGTACCTCGGCGTTGAAGGATTTACGCGGGAACAGCTTGCAGCAGCCAGGGCCGCGCAAGCACGATAGGCACTCACTCATCAGTCTTCTCCTTCGGATTATCGAGTTCCCAGAGGAACAGTGCGTTCGTGGCAACGTGTGCCCAGTGCGACTCGCCGCTCTCGGCATCGTGGGTCTCACCGTCGCGGATGGCATCGAGGTGGCGGTGCAGGGCGTCCTCGTAGCGAGTACGTGCGTTCGGCACCTGACGCCACGAGTGCGGGATATACCCTTTACCGCCCTCGGCGACCGGACGCACTGCGAAATTCAGCACACGCACCACAGCACGTACTGCTCGACCGCAACCTTCTGCGCAATCCAGTAGGAGGGTCCAGCGTGACTTGCCGGTGTCAGCCTTGAAGGCGGTTGCCTGCGCCTCGGGCAAAGGGGGTCCGAGGGGACTGAACCGGCTACCCGACGCATCGTTAGGTGGACCCTTGCGCGTGGGGACATACCAGTGGCCGTTGTACCAGACGCAGGTCGCTCCCTCGGCATTCACACGGGTGGGGTGGTGTCGCTCGAATTCCTCCTGGTCGTACACGACGTAGCCTAGGAGAGGACTCCCTGGCACGGTTGAGAATTTCGCATATTCTACGAGTTTAGTTTGAGAGCTGGGCATAGCGCACCTCCTTCGAGTTCTTGGTGTAGCGTCCGCGACTGTAACCGCCGCAACCGCCGCAATGATAAAGCTCGTACTTACCAGACTGGGTGAATGTCCAACCGTCGCGCTTGAGGTGGCGCGAGCCGCACTTCGGACACGCTGGCTCCTCGCCGTCGGAGAACACCGCCACGTTCGGGTGGCCCTGGTACCAGGGGCGCAGGATCAAGTACAACTCCTCCAACGAGATTACGTCGTCGATGTTGTACAGGCGCATCTCCTCCCATGCTTCCGGGTTGCCCGCCAAGCACTGGTTCCACAACTCCATACCGGGGAACTTCTCGTGCTTGCGCTTCTTGGTGGTACAGAGCTTATCAGTCATCCACTCCAGCTTGTTACTGGTGAAGCCGAACTGCTGCTTCGCCATGAGCATGGTGTCGATTACTCGGAACGGACGGGGCGGTTTGTACCCGGCCATCACGAAGCGGGCTTGAATCTTCGGCAGATCGAATCGCTTACCGTTCTGTGCCACTACGAGGTCTGCTTCATTCAGCAGTTCGTACAGCTCAGCTACTAGCCTACTATCATCTGCGATGTTCTCTGCCTGGGAGAGATCAGAGTAGATCACGTTAGGATCACCCAACCATTTCGCACAGTAGCTGAGTATGTTCCACTCCTTAGTGATCTGGTTCAGTCCGAGGTTCTGTTTCCAGAGTCCCCACACTCGACCTTCGATGGGACTCGTCTCGATGTCGATGCTGAGGATTCGAGGGGTGCCGTCTTCGACGGGGCGGGTCCCCGTTCCCGCAGCCTTCGTGGCACATCCGGCCTGCTCGCCCGTCGTTTCACTCATGCTAGTGCGACAATTCTTTTTATCCTGTTTTAACCAGTGTCTCAGAAGCTCTCGACTGACCTTACCCCGGCCCAGGTTGGAGAGGTACTCCGCTGCATAGGTCTTGTTCCCCTTGCCGTGCTCCAGTGCCTTGGCAATGTCCTCGTCCGAGAAGCTCTTACGTGTTACGAGGTGCTTACCCATCAGGTCTCCTTACGCGGCATAGTGCGGACCTTGGCGGCTGCCCGGCGCACTGCTGCTGCTTTATTGCGTTTAACCCGCTTCGCCTCGGCGGCTTCTTCGGGGGACTTGTGGCCTGGGTACATTAACCCCGTGCCAGTGCTCTTTAGGTACTGGACCAGATTCTCCAGGAACGGCACGATGTCGGCATAGCTAGTGCTCTTAGCACCCCATCTACCGGCTGCGTTGCTGACCTTGCCCTCTGCCGCGTTACATGACCGGTGCAGGACGCCCCGGATTTCGCCTGTGTCGTGGTCATGATCGACCACTGCTTCCCGTGGGATGCTGTAGTCAATCGGCTTACCACAGAGCGGACAGAGGCCGCCCTGTGCGTTCGTGAGGTGGCTGATCGACCAACCCCTGAGCTGCGTTCTAGTCAGCTTCCGCATCACGCTCCTCCAGCTTCTGCTTGATGATTGCCTGGTGGTAGTCGTTCAACTGGTCTAACCACGTCCGCAAGTTCTTGTCAAGGTCCAGTTCACAGAGGTAGCGGTACGCGCAATCCTGCTCGGAGCGGCGCAGCCACAGCACCTGGGCCTCTGCGAGCGCGTCCTGGCCGATCTTGGCGTATGCCCATAGGATACGGTTGGCTGCTTCGTTCTCGTCCTCTACGGGGCCTAGTACGTCCAAGGTGCCGGCCTCGGCGATGAGCTTGCCCTCCCAGCGCTCCAGGCCACGGACGTGATCCGCCGTGTCGCCCATGAGCATCTGTGCCCAGAAGAACTTCGTCCCATGCCCCTTGACACGGAGCGACAGAGATGGCGTGTACCCGGCGTCGATCCAGCCGAAGCGGTCGCCCTCGGGGAGTACGTCGATCTTGCCCTTCTCCGACTCATAGAACGGGGCCGGTGTCAACCGGAGGTCCTTGTCGTCAGACTTCGTGACGGAGCGGTCGCCGTACAGCACGCCGTCCTGCACGAGGGCGTCGTCCGCCTCCCAGTACCGATGCAGGTGCACCACGATGTTCTCGGGGAATCCGTACTCGAAGCGCCGCTCGGTGCCAAGAAGCTCCCGCAGCGGCTCCAGGAGCGCCGGTTTAGGCTTCCCCTTACGGTTGCCCTGGTACGGCTTCCGCGTCGGGTATAGGCCCCGTAGGGCCTTCTGACCACCCTGGCCGGTGAGGTGCACGCGCACCTCCTCGGCACCGGTGAGGAACTGGTCGGTGAGAACCTCCTTGACAAACCGCCGAACAGCAGTGTCAAGAGTCTTCACCGTGGCGCTGGAGCGGTACGCCGCCCCATCGCCGTCCAGCAGCAGCACCCGATTGGGCACCATCCGGTCGAACTGGTCCCCGAGGGCGGTTACATCCACGCCTCGGATAGTCCTCATGCCTGGGCTACCCCCGGCGCTGCCGGGACACCGCCCTCGAAGGGCACGTCCGGGACGATAGGGGCTACCGGCACCTGGGGTACGGTAGGTACTTGGGGTACTGTCGGGACCTGGGGCACAGCAGGCACTTGAGGCACTGCCGGGACCTGCGGCACAGCAGGCGCCACGGGCGCGCTGGCAGCGGGGATAGCCGGGGCGGTAGGGATGTTAGGGGTGGCCGGCGTTTGCGCTACTGCGGGCGCCGTAGGTGCCATAGCGGCGAGCTGCTCTGGGGACGGCAGGTTCCCCGTGCCGCGCAGGAGCTGTTCCAGGGGCGAGCCAGGGAAGTCGATGGCCTGGAGGCACTTCTCTTGCAAGAAGTTCTTGGACTTGCCGGTGGTCTCATTGGTGCCCTCGATGTGCATGGCGTCCCAGGCTTCCTTGGTCGGGTGTGACCACAGGAACAGGTCGAGCAGGTCGTCATCCACCTGGGGAATCTGGTACGGCTGCTTGCTCACCACGTCGATGGGCGGCAGGGTCTCCTTCAGGTTCAGGACGCTGCGCTTCTTACCCGGCTGGTCCTTGATGTCCTTGTGCTCGATCTTCACGAGGAAGGCATCGCCGAGCATCTGCGCGAAGTGCTTGGCCTGGCCCTTCCAGTTCATCTTGTCGAAGATGATCTTCGTGCCGGCCTTCTCGTTGTTGCTGATCTTCATGTCGTAGGTCGAGATGAAGCCAGGGGTGCCGTCATCGTTCTGGTAGCCTTCGCCAAACAGGGCGAAGCCCAGGCGGTACTCCATCGCCGGGTCCTTGGCCTTGCCCTGGAACTCCTGCGGGTGCATACCGAACTCGATGTACCGCACGAAGCGGGCGAAGGCGTAGCCTGCGGGGTACAGCTTGCCGCCACCACCACCCTTGGAGACCTGGCTGAGGTCTACCTCAGCGGTTTCGGCGGCGGCGTTGGCGAGGGCGAGGAGTGCTTGTAGTTTCTGGCTCATACGTTCTCCGGTACTGGGGTGGCGTTAATGCACTGTACTGCGTTCAGGTTGATGAAGTGAAGCCGCCCGGACTGGGCGTGCTCCAGTAGTACGGCGTGGCCACCTTGCGCAAGCTGCGGTTGGTAGCAGTAGCCGTAATTCGTCGCCAGCTCGGCTGGCTGTTCCGGGGTGCTGGGCGCCTCGCGCCACACCACCGTCACGTTGTAGACTGGTGCGGTCAATGTATGTGCTCCTTGTCGGCCATGTTGAGTCCGGCCTCTGCCATGGCAGGAAACGGGACGTGCGCGATGTTGTAACCTAGTCGCTCGCTCATGTACTTCGGTGCATCCTCCATGATGGCCTTGACCTGGAGGCCCACCTCACGCACCACCGACTCGTGTACGTCGAAGTACAGCGCGTCGTGTACGTTGTTGATGAAGCACACGCGACCCTGCGGGAACTCCTCGTTCGCCAGGAAGTTCACGGACAGTAGCCAGCGTATCACTCGGCCCGCCGATACCGCCATGAGATAGAACGCCTCGCCCTGGTTCCAGTAGTTAGCGATCTGAGTGTCCTTGTAATCCATGACACGCTGGCGCAGTTCCTTGTTCCACTGTGGCCACTGCCGGAAGCTGTACCGAGCGCCGCCTGGTGCTGTCCAGTACCCTCGGCGGTAGATGCGCCAGGCCCCGGTGACTTCATCCTGCTCTCGGTGCAAGCCCTCGGGCAGCTCCCCAGTGCGCTCGACCTCAGCACGCACGACCGCTCGGAACGCAATGCCTTGCGGGAACAGTCGGGCCTCCGTCTCCAGGAACTCCTTGGCGTACTCGACTGATACGCCTGTGGCATACGCGATACCCTCGGCGCTGGCGCCGTATTGTGCCATTATGTTCAGGTCGGGACGTTAAGCCGACCCCGCGCCATTACGCGCTGCTGCATGTTCCCATGCAGATCAGACTATATCATACCGTGTTTCCACGGTCCGTGCGCTTCCACTCACTTGAGTGTACTCCCCGTAGGGATAGTCGTTGCACCTTTAGAGAATGCCAACCAGCACTCGTGCTCAATCTGGTGACAGCGTTTACACATCAGCTCCAGATTGCGCAGTTCGTTGTGCTTGCGGTTGTGATCCCGGTGATGTATCAGTAGAGCGTCCTTGGGGTGGTACTCACCACATGTCCAGCACTGGCCATTCTGGAGTTCATACAGCGCATCCAAGAACACCTTACGATACGTCCACTCAGTTGCTACATACAGCTTGTTCTGGCCGCCGCTACCCGCGCCAACTTGGACACCCTGGGCCTGCTCGCGTCTGCGCCGCTCTGAGAAGTTACTCCACTCCAACCGGAATGCAGCACACTCCGGGCAGAATTTAGCGGCGTTGCCAGTTGGTACGAATACAGTACCGCACGCCTTACAGCTCTTAGGTTTGCGTTTGGCACCTTGCACCATTGCCATATCATTCTCCACTTGGCTCAGGATTACCCGGTCTGGGCTTCCCCTGAGTTCACACGGTTTTACTTCGCCACTTGTTTAGCGAAGCTCGGCGGCTTGATGTCGGTACGCATCTGCTTGTACCGCTTGTGCTCCGGGTGCTCCTGGTTCTGCACGGCCTTGTGCAAGACCTCCTCGTAGGGTTCCCCGAGCTTCGCAGCCAGGCGCAGACAGTGCATGTCCGTGCCCTTGATGAGCTGCTCCAGCAGGTTCTCATCGCCACTGAGCGCAGCCAGCATCACGACTTCTAGGGCCGAGTAGTCCACCTCGATGATCCGACCGGCCTTGCCGAAGCGTGACTCGAACATCTCCTTCACGCGGCTGGTGCCATCTCGGGGTAGGTTCTGGAGGTTCGGGTTCGAGGAGGACAGGCGACCCGTGGCGGTGGCGCAGAGGTTCAGGCTGTGGTGGATGATCCCGTCCGGTTGGACGTACTGGAGCATCCCCTTGACCTTCTTGACATTACCCTCCTTGTCGTACTCCACAGAGCGGTAGTACGTGCCGTTGTCTTTCTCCAGGGACGCCATGCGGGAGAGCTTGTCAGCGGCCTCGAAGCCGTGCTTGGCCAGCACCTCCAGTACCTCGGAGCTGGTGCTGTACACCGGGGTCTTATCGTCACACAGCAGGCGGGCGCCGGTCCAATCCCCGTTCTTGCGAGAGTCCTTGCCGTGGTACTCGAACTTCTCCTGGATGTTCGAGGGGAGTTGCTGAATCCAGATCACGCCGGGGAACACGAACACGGCGTCGTCCCACTTCATCTGGGGCCGGTCGGACTCCACCTTATGAATCTTCAGTTCACCCTTGTTCTTGCCGGCCTTGTAACGATCCGGGTTGCCGTACTCTCGGATCAGGTGTGCAACCACCTCCTCGTCCTGGGCGTTAAGGTAGGCCACGTCGATGAACTTGTCACCGAGCTTGTAGCACTCATCCTTCTCGTACATCACCAGGCCACCGGCATCGGTGCGGGGTACGCGGGTCTTGTACTTCACCGGCCCACCGAACAACAAGGCGCTGAGGTGGTAGTCGCTACCCCAGTTGAACTCGAAGTGCTCGGGCAGCTCGGGTAGGAGTTTCTGCACCTCGGCCCGCAGCTCAGCCAGCTCGGCCTCCTGCTTCGTCAGGTTCGCCTCAGCCACCTCAGTGTTCACGTACAGGCCGAAGAACTCGCAGTACGCAAAGGCCAACAGGGCTTCACAGCGCTCCAGGAACAGGCCCCACTGACCACGCTCTTGGAGCAGAGCCATCTGCCCGTAGAAGGTGCGGCGGGTGTTCTCCACGTCGCCCTCGGGGCCGGCGAGGTACTCGGCCAGTAGCTTCGGGTCGATCTGGCTGGTGAGGTAGCCCTGCTTCCACAGTTCCTTCACCGCGTCGATCTTGTGCGTGCCGCCGTACTTCGGTGCGGTCTCGTCCAGGCTCGGGTACGTGTCCGTGAAGTTCGACAGGATGTACTCGGCCATCTGGGTGCACAGCACTCGACCGCCGCGCTTGAGGAACTTCTCGAACTCATCGCGGTAGCGGGTGAGGAACCAGGACACCTCATACCCGGCGTTGTGTGCCACGAGGAGGTCCACCCCGTCGAGGTTGAACCAGTTACAACTGCGCTCATCCTCCAGCGAGGTGAAGTGCAGGTGCTGTACTGGGCCTGGGGTGCCGCCGAAGATGTCGTCGCACCAGCCGGCCATGACGACGTAGTTCTCGGGGTTGTGCGGAGACGCGAGCTGCCCGTACCAGGGCTTGCACTGGGTTTCAAGGTCGATAATCCTGACTTTCATTTGGGATAGGTTCCTCGCAGTACCTTGTAAATGACGTTGGGGTCCACGCCGTAGTCGCGGGCGAGCTGCACCACACCGTTGGGTGCCTTGGTTCCGATGCGCGTCGGATCGTAGCGTACCTGTATCTCCAGACACTGCGCGTCCGTGAGGCGCTGCCGGCTGGGAACAACCTTGGCACTTCGCCCTCGCTCAGCGCGGTCTCGGTTGTTATCCGCCCGTGTGCCGATCAGTAGGTGCAGCGGGTTAATGCAGCGCGGGTTATCACAGGTGTGTCGCACCACGCGACCGGCTATGTCTTCGAGCGTCAAGCCGTGAGCCTCACAGAACACGAGGCGATGCAGCCCAGTGCTGACTGAGCTGCGGCCTGGCCAGCCCACCATAGCGTAGCCCTCTGGGCGAAGGCTCTTGGTTCTCTCATGGTCTATGCACGCAGTGTCCATGGCAAGCCCTCCAAATCTATCGTCCGTACCTTCACGGCTGCACCTCGTGTCTGTACCCGGCCACCAGGTGGGCCAGGAGGTTATCTGGGTTGAGGGACTCGTGCAGCCCAACGTACAGGTGCTCGCCATCCCGCCCGGCCACGGGGTAGAGTTCATAGTTCTCGTCCCGCACGGGTGTCGTGGACAGCTCCTGTGGCGGATAGTCCAGGCGGTATGCCACAGTACGCGACAGACGAGCCACCCTGAGCCACCTCATTCCAGGGGATACCACACAACGGCGCCCGTCGGCTGGCCCACCTACTAGGAGGACGTTCATTCGCGCCACCCGTAGTACAGCCACACCGGGCCGACCCCACATGAACCGAATAGCATAGTGGCGCCGGGGTTGCGGTGCCATGACAGACGCCACTTGCGGCGCCAGTCCCAGGCGATCCCGAACATACACCAGGCCCGCTTCTTCGGCCCGATCCAGACTTCGTACTGACTCATGCTTTTACTCCTTGGGCGGAATCCAGGTCGCGGAACCCGTCGAAGTGTGGGTGGCGGATGCTGCCGTCCTTAGTGCGCTCCATACCGGAGACGCGGCAGGCACGGCCAATGTAGATTGTTCGAGTGATACCCACCTCGTATGCGGTCGCGTGGTAGTTGCTGGTGTACTGGCCCATCTGGTCCTGCGTCAACCCAGTTGCGTTTACCTCGGAGCCATCCTCCAGGCGCACTCGGAAGCCCACGATCTTGCCGGCGTTGGCCTTCTCTGCGTCGCCCCAGACGTACCCAACCACAGTACCGTCCGCCTCGAACCCTGGTGCGAACTCAGCACCGCAGCCAGGCTTCACCTTCCACCACCCGGACACCTTACCGTTGCGGGGTAGGAGGTGCGGGTCCTTGAGGATCAGGCCCTCATACCCGGCTGCCCTGGCACGCTGGTATAGCCTCTGGATGTCAGAGATGTTCCGCACCAGCCAATACTGCTCCTGCACCAACAGGGTCGCGGGTTGCTCGATCAACGGGCGGAACGGGCGGAGGCATAGCTCGGTAATCAGGTGCCGCCTGTACTCAAGTGTGAGCACATTCGGCACACGATCCTCGTCCGGGCCTTCGTAGTCTCCGATCAGACCAACATCGAAGATCAGGATGTGCACGTTCTTGAGGTGCTCGTCTGCCAGCGGCGCATCGCGGCGCAGTAGGCCGGACATCTCCTCAAACGGTAGGCCCTTGATCCAGACCTCGCCGTCGTACACACGGTCCGATGGGATGACGGGAAGACTGGCGAATAGGGCCAGGCCGGCACGCAGCGAGAGTCCCCGGAGGCTGGTAATCTCGATACCCTCGCGGGTGGTGAAGACGAGTCGCCCCTCGCGGTTCAGTCGGATCAGCACACGGAACCCGTCCACCTTCACGCAGGCTTGAAGCGGACCGAGGGCCAGGCGCTTCTCTATGGCCTTCTGGCTCCAGTCCACCGCACGGTGCGGCTTGGGGTTCCAGAGGCGTGGCTTCTTAGTGCTCATTCGTTTGCTCCCGTGGTACGTGCATGATGATGTGCTCAGCCAGGCGCAGGGCATCCGCCCTGGTCAACACAACCTGGGACCAAACGCCCTTCTGGGACACCTGGAGCAGGAGTCCCCGGCTGTCCGGTGTGGCATACACTTCGTCAGTCTCGACGAGGCTGCATTGTAGGGTGATGTCCTGGGTCATCGCGGAATCCTCCCGAGTTCGTACAGCAGGTTATTGATGTGGATGTTCAGGCGCTCGACCAGTGCCTCAACATAGGCTGGGCTGGCGCCGGTGATGTTGTGGCTATACTGTTGGAACTGGTGGCCACTAGCCCACACCGAGACCTCAATCCAAGATGAGACCCCACCCGCCACAATACGCCACCTTTTATGTACCTTGTTCAAACTGGCACCTCGCTGCGTCAAAGAAAACTTCAGCCTGCACATGGCTAGGCATCTTGGGCATCTGGAACTTGTTCTTCGGCGTGCTGATACCCCGCAGCGACGCCATCTCAGGAGCATCCAACGCGCCCATCATAACGATAAGATCGGTCGCACCCTGGATGCCGGTCTTACTGTCCTTGAGCGCAGAGTACGGCGGGTACAGCATGTTCCCGCCCTCGTTGCTGATCTGGACAGTACCCAGGCTCACGAAGTCGTGACGCACCGCCATCTCACGTGCGACTTGCCACTTCTCCTCTACCTCGTCAGCCTTGTTCCCGCCACCGGAGCTATGCCCCAGGCGGAAGTTCGCCATCATATCCCAGACGACAACACAGGGCTTCATCGCTTCGATGACCTGCTCGATCTGGGCGAAGCTCGCACCGTGCATATCCTTCACACGGATGCGATCCACGCGGCCAACCTTGGCGGTGTACGCATCGCGCAGGGTGCCGGCGTTGCTCATCGCCACCAGCTCGTCGATGTCCACCCCGAGAGCGGCCTGGTAGATACGTGGGATGATGCGCTGGCCCTTACCCTCGTTGTTCAGCCAGAGGATAGGTCGCTCCGGGTCGAAGTACCGGTCTAGCTGCCCCGCAAAGCGGGCTAGGATGAACGCAATGAGGCTGGTCTTACCCTTGTCAGGGCGACCTGCTAAAGCCACTGAGGCGCCTCCCAGGAGGCCCTTGATGTGCGCCTCCAAGACAGGCAGCGGGAACTTCAGGCCGAAGTCCTTCTCTTCCTGTTTCAGGATGTCCTCGATGCTGTCCTGAATCCAGTCGGAGCTGGCGCTCTGAGCCACGACCCGCTGCGTCTCCTGCGCAATGCGGCTCAGCTCGTACACCAGGTCAACCTCGCCCCCGGCGTTGTACTGGGAGAGCAGGGCACCGGCACGACCGGCGAAGTCCCGCTCGTACAGTTGGTTCACGACACCCTTGAGGGCGCCCTGGTCAACGTGCTGGCGCATGAGCTGCATGGCGTGGCGCACCGTCGCCATCTGCTCAGGGCTGTACCCCGAGCGGAGCTTCACCAGTGCATCGAGCGCGTCGATGTCCAGGTACTCGTGCTCAGGGTACGCTTGGTGGTAGATCGGATACCAGGCCAGTAGGCACTGCGCCTCGGTGCCAAGCATCCCGGTGGGCACGGTGCCGATCAGCGTTCGGTACTTCTGCTTCTCGCGCAGCGCTTGCAGGATTAGGGTATCGCTGCTCACTGGAGCATCTCCTGTAACTGGTGCGCCTGCATGTCCTTGGGGTCTAACCCCTGCGGGACATCGCAGATGCGAACTGACTTGCCGAGGCCACGTAGGCGGCGGGCGGCTGCTGGCCACCCGTCAGCCCCGGCTCGGTCCCCATCGAATGCGAACAGCACCTCATCTGCTTCGAGGAGGGCTGCCGCCAGGCGATTATGCACACGAGTCCCGAGCGCAGCAATCGCTGTAGTTTCTGGATCATTCAAAGCCCACCTTATCTTGAGCGCTGAGAAGTAGTCCTCTGTGACCACGCACCGCTTGGCGACACGGTCGTGCGGGTGGTGTGCGAACACAGCAGGGCGCTGCCCTGGGTTCGAGTACGCACACCACTTCGGCTGCACTGCGCCGATGGCGCGGCCCAACCACCCTTGCGCACTGGCGAGGATCAGGCGACCCTGGCGACGACTGATGTACATGGGCACCCCAGGCAGCATACTACCCAGGTCGATGCCCTTACCCAGCAGGGTCCGGTACACGCTGCGGTACAGCTCGTCGCTGGTTGCGGGCTTGGCATCCTCGGGCCAGGGCATAAAGCGCTCCTGCACCTGTACTTCAGCACCGATAAGCACATGCGTCTTCAGTACCTGACCACCCTCGTGGCACCGGTGGCAGTACGCCCACCACCGGTCGATGTCGTTGCCGATCACGAGGTTCGCACGGTTCTCCTCGTTGTGGTACGTGCGGGAGGTTTGCCCGATGGCCAGCGCCTGCGCCTTGTGCAGCCACTCGTTCTCGGGCAGGGCCATTACTTAACCTCGGGCGCGGACTGCTGCGCGGAAAGGGCGCGGTCGATGAGATCGATCTCTGCATTCAGAACGCGTTTAGCGACTGCCTTCATCCGTGGCTCTTGATTCAGTACGGCAAACATTGCGCGCCGCGCATTCGCCAGAGTTTCACGTAGCGCCTCGGCCTCTGCGTGCAGGGCGTCGTAGTCGTCGAGTAACCCTGGCAAATCAGCATGCGCGTCGAAGTGGAAGCTCTCTACCCAGTCTTTACGCATCTGATACACGTCATCAGCGCCATGGTTTAGCCTCACTTGCTCACTCATCTTGACCTCCACCCGCTCCGCGTTGAGACTCACAGCACACCCCCGAACCAGCCGATGTGCTGAGAGAGCTTCCAGGCCAGCACCACGACAGCGCCGCACAGGCCGTAGGCGATCCACTTCACCGTGGCGACCCGCTCCTTGTAGTACTGAATCTGCTCCTCGGCAATGTCGAGTTCCAGCTCCAGCTTCTCCACGAACTCATCGTGATCTACCTGCTTGGCCTCCAGGGCCTGGATGGTGTCGAGGTGCTTGCGGCAGCTCTCACCAACCCACTTGATCTGGCGGTTTGCCTGGGCGAGCTGATCGCGCAGATCCTCGTTCTCCCCGGTGTACTGGCACACAGTCTCGCGCACTCGCCCCAGTTCTTCGGTGCGCTGTTGCACCAGGTCGCGGGCTTTGCGTAGCTCCTTGTCCGCCGCATCCAGTTTAGCCTGCACAGCCACGCGAGCGGCGCCGTTCATGTTCTTGGTAGCTTTCATGGTCTCACCTCGTCGTTACAGAAATTGAGCTGCGAGTGCAGCGGCTACGGGTATCCGCAGAAGGGGTCGGCTATGCCGCCGACCCCTTGCACTGAGACCCGATGTTACTCGGCAGACTGCTCAGCAGCCTCGACGACTTCGGCAGTCTGCGGACGCAGCACGTCCACGACCTGACTGGCCTTGAGGGTGTACGTGGTGCTGTTGAAGCCAGCCTCCACGAAGACGCGCAGTTGCTTGCCGGCGTCGGTGTCAGCCACACCCAGCACCACGCCAGTGACGAGCTGCTTGTCGTCCTTGCGGCCAATCTCGAAGGTTACGGCGTCGCGCTCGGCGATGTTCTGGATGCGCTCCAGAGATACCAGCTCCTCACGCAGGCCGTTGGCCTTGGTGATCAGCTCGGCGGCCTTGGCCTCGAAGGTGGCGATCTGGGCGTTCAGTTTCTGGATACGGTCGGTCATGGTGTTGCTCCTGTACAATGGTGCCGTGGGCTAGGCGGCGAAGATGCCCGATCTTTAAGTGTGTTGCTACTCTGTGCGGAATCGGGTATCTGCTAGCTCTCCACTGACACCTCCTTGCTGATGTAATCATGCGCCGGCACTACACCGGTGCTGCGGAGCAGCCAGGCCATGCGTGCGCTGACACCAGGGTTCACACGGAAGGCTTGGTCGGCCATGATACCGAGGCGGCGAACGTGCTTGTCCTTGCCGCCGATCCTGCGCCATGCTTTAGCCATTACAGTTTCTCCACGATGGGTTCCGGCTGGACCGGTTTAGGTTGGGTGATCTTATGGGTGATGCGGGCGACAACCAGGGTGCGGCCCGTATATCCTCGCGCCAGCTCGCTGGCTTTCTCCAGAGCTTCTGCCTCGGAGGCGTAGGTGTTCAACATGAGGGCGTCTACTACAGAGCCAGCACCGAACACACCCCACACCTCAGTCGGTAGTGGGTCGAGTTCTTCTCGGCGCCAGCCTTCCGCTACGTGGTAGCTTGACATATAGCCGGAGTCTATGCACACAGCGTAGCTGTTGTTGGCCCAGTACGCCCGCCCGCTACTTGGCCCGATCACCACGTACTTAGCCCACCCCGGCGCCACCTTGCCCTTGTAAGTCCTCTGCGTCATACGACCTCCCAGCCGTGTTCGCCTTGACAAATGACACCAGCGACCCCGGCGTCTTCCAGTTCTTGCACCAGGGCCTCAGCCTCGTGGTACAGGTTCACCTTGGCGGCCACACCTTCCTCACTGCCGGGGCGCTTGAAGCGCACGTCGGCGGTGAAGTCATCGCCGAGGCCGGCAAGTTCCAGGGCAGCGACGACCTCGCTGCGGGGTTGGCCTGGCTTGTACGCCACGACCACAATGCCTTCATGCTTCTTCACCATGTATCTCCTTACAGGGTTGCTTTGTTGTCGAAAAGACACTGCCACCGGAAGCGCTCGGCCTCCTGCGGCGTACTGATAATGCCGGCTGTGATAGCGCCGAGGGTAGCGGAGTTGCACACCCGCAACGCCTCGTTGATGTGCCGCGAGTAGTGCGGGCCGGGATTGTTAGGCACCGTAGACGGCGTGCTGCACCCCGGCATTGCGAACGATAACGCCAGGAACGGGAGAGCGAGACGGTACATGGCTGGGTTCCTCCAGACATACTTCCTCGACGGTATCCTCGCCCAAGCTCTCGAAGTCCAGTACGTACACCGGCTGACAGGTCTTGAACTCCTGTACCTTCACGATTGTACCTACGTGTCCGAGGAAGCGGGGTTCGGGGTTCAGTGCGCCACCGGGGCCGCGCACGGTTCGCAGGCGTTGACCTACGCTGTACTTCGCTTTACGCATTGATGTGCTCCATGATGTTCTGCCAGAGACCTACCCACCAGCGATACTCAACGAGCATCGTGGTGAGCAGGCCGGCTACTACTGCGCTATCGAATAGGTTCCAGATCAACTTCTCGCCAGTGCGGAAGCTGAGAAGCGCCCACGCAGAGAGGCTCCACAGCAGCGAGAACAGGTACAGGTAGATCATACCTCCTCCGGGAACAGACCGTGCTTTACGAGCATGTCAACGCCTGTGAGCACGTCGCCGGCATCCATCTCCCAATCAAGCACATGGTGGAGGGCATCGGCGAAGGCGGTCTGGTCATGCGGAAACCTGCCGGTTAGCAGGCAGTACCGGCTCTGACCTACCGTGTCGAACAGGTACAGGCGGTACAGGTCTTGCAGCAAGTTCTCGGTGGCGCCCATTCGCTGGAATACCAGGCGTAGGTCGCCCCACTGGGTCAGGGCCAGTTGCACCTCCTCCTCGTAGGTCATCTCTCGGTTGTACACGAGGTGGCCCAGGTCGTGGAAGGCACGGAACCAGGCGTTCGCCTTGGCATCGCCGTAGATGCTGGTCTCGCCGTGCTCCAACGCTACGATGAGGCGACCGTGCTCCTCGACGTACTCACGCAGGGCATGCAGTGTCTGGGGCGCGTCGTCTTGCTTGCCCACGGTGAAGATGCGGACGCCCTTGAAGGCAGGCATCGCCAAGTAGCGTTTGATCATGGCCTTGTAGCCGTGCACGAGAATACGCGCGAGGTGCTGGTTCATTGGTCTCTCCTAATCGACATAAATTTCGGTCTGCGAGTGCAGCCGCGACGGCATCGGGCGGTTCGCCCAGTTCAGGTAGAACTTAACCCCGTGCAGCACGCACCATTTAGGGGGGAGTAAGCCGTCGGGATTCCCGAGGCGGGAGGCATACAGCGCATACGCCATGGAGCCGCCGGTGTCGGAAATCAGCCCCATGTACTCGTCAATGGCTTGGCGGGTGGCTGAGAACTCGTCCGGGCTGATGACACCCGCCTCACGTGCGGCCTCGACGGCGTGGCACATGTACTCCTTATCGGGAGTGCCATAGAACCTTGCACCGATTACCTTGTTGAACACTTCTTGAACGTCTACGCTCATGCTACACCTCCTGCCGTGGGCGCTTGTCCCAATCGTAGTAAAATGCCTTGCCATCCTCGGGCGCCCACGTTGAAGCGCTCACGCTCTCGGGACACGCGCCGATGCCTTGCAAGGCCACGTACATCAGAGCGCCCGAGGGGTATCCCAGCTCGTCGAGGTACTCGTCGATAGCACGCTTTGCTGTACAGAACTCATCGAGGGTAATGTCATCAGACATCAGGGCGAAGCACAACGCCCAGCACATAAACTCCGAGCGCACCTGATCAGTGGCGTAGTGGCCGTTCTCGATGACGGCGCGGAATGTTTCTTGAACGGGACGCATGTTAGACCACCTTGCGGAACTTGTCCGCATTACGTTTGCTAAATGGATTGAAGCGTGGGCAGACTGCGCCGGCTTGGACGTAGTTGTCTCCGGTGCCGTTCCAGTCCTTGCGCCACACGTCGCCGTTTACGGTAGACCAGCGGGCGCCGGTGTGGACGTTCTCGATTACTTGGCGCATTGTTTGTCCTCATCATATCGGCGGCGCCATTCGACGGCGCACTGTTCACGGGTGTGCGTAGTGTAGTATCCATCGCGCTCCATGCTGGCGGTGATCCGGCTACGTCTGGCATCGGCGCCGGGATCATACGCGGGGTTAAATGGTAGCGGCTTGTTCCGGTGCCAGTGGTCAAGTGGTCCGAGCCACCCAGTATATCGGGCGGCTGCTTGCCGGGTGGACATGGCCCGTCGGTCAGCCGGGTGCGTCGGCACCTGCACGGATTCAATGAACGCCCGCAGACGTTCGACAACTTCCAGACTAGCAGCGCAGCTATCGTCGTCTGGTGTCCACTCCCCACTGGCGAGCAGTGCGAAGTCTTCAGCGAGACAACGCACCAGCTCCAGCGCTTGTTCCTTGGTGATCGGCATACTATGCCCCCATGGTCAGCAGCTTATCGAGAACGTCAGCGCCCTTGACCGGCTTGCCAGCGTCACGGGCGGCTTGCGCTTGGCGTAGTAGCGCTTGCATCTTGCCGGCGAAATCAAACTCCTCGGCCAGTGGGCGGTCAGGCTTGCACTTATACCACTGTTTAGCGGCGGCGCCTTCGAGGTCGGTCTTGCCCTCTTTGTGGAACACTAGCGGGAATTGCTTGGCGGTCGCCTTGTCAGTGTTCACGGTGATCTTGCCGTAGGTCTGGAACCAATCGGCCAATGCCTTGCCACGGGCGCCCTTGGGCAGCGCCTTCAGGAGCTTGCAAGCCAGGCTCACTTCGCCATGGGCATCGACATGCTGGAGAATGTCCAGCCCGATGGATTGCACGGATTCATCAAGCGCCTTGCCGTTGATGGCGACATGTTGGATGGCGGTCAGGATTTGCTTTTGAGTACGCATGGTAGTTCCTCTCAGAGATAAGCGAGCAGCATGGCGCTGCCGTCGGATAATTCGATGATCTTGTACGAGCGGATGCCAGCACCACACTCGGTCAGGAAGTCGGCCTCAGCTTGTGCCTCAGCACGGTTTTCGAGTACGTCGATGTACATGGCTCACGCTCCCGGATTCCAGAACCCGGTCAGGTTCCGGCTGTTACGATTAGTCCAGACATCATTGAGCTTGCGCTTGGCCTTCGCGGCACCGGGCACACCTATCATGGCGGCTTCGCTCAGATTGCAGCGCAGACGGACATCGTGCTCGGCACGCTTCTGCATCGCGCTCAGGTCAAGCGGGAGTGCAGCGGTTCGGCGCTGCTGGCGGTTTGCCTTGCGGCGCAGCTTACGATCTATTGCGGGATTGTTCACTTGCATGGCTGCGCCTCCGTTATTCAGTTTCGGCCCTGCTAGGCCATCGTCAGCGGGAGAGCATTACTCCCGGACTGTCGTGACTCAGTGCAGGGTCGGCCTGCCGTGTTCACGATTCGCCGTTAACGTCACGGTACTCACGCCGTTCTATCGCTGTCCGGCTTCATGGCATGGGCCACTAATCCCGGCGGTGCGGTCGGTCTACTCCCGTCTGTCGTGCGCTACTCCGGTGTGCGCCATCGGCTCAGGTTATCCCGCAGTGGTACGTAGTCCCGCGCTTCCAGCCGAAGCCGTAGGCGCTTGTATCCCCACGTTGGCAGGTGCCCGGCACCTGACTGCGCATCACAGTTTGCGTCTTACTTGGTGCCCATCTTACAGACTAGGCGTTGCTTGTCAACCTGTCAGGCGTTCCACCTGACCGACCACCGTAGTGGCTTGCCTCTGCGCTGTCGGCACTTCTTACGCTTTCAACCTAGGATTCGGGGTGCCCTAGATACCACCGGCTTGCGCCTCGGCAGTTGCCTGCTGACGATTCGCACTGTACTAGCTGCGATCTTGCTTGTCAAGACTGCTGTAGTGTAGCGCCTATTTCAAGGCGCCGCACTCGCTGGCCGCGATAATGTTCGCGGTATCTAGCGCGTCCTGCTTATCGTCCGTATGGTAACTAGCGTCTGGCTTCCCCCTTGACCTTTACAATGTACTCATTGTACTCGGTACAACGGTAAACCCTAACGTCTTCATTAACCCTGTGGATCAATCGCATGGTAGTGCCTCCTGTGGATACACTACAGCAGTCTTAACTTGTTAAAGAGCGGTGAATCAGTGTTGCTGGTGTCGCATTCTACAGCATCCGCTTGGCTTGTCAACCTTGGTTAGCCTGCGCCGTACCTTGATCGACTGTAAGTGGCTGGCGTGTGCCGTTGTCCACCTGACTAAGCCCCCTAGGCTTAAGCCACTTACTTGCCTTGCTTGGTTGTCACTCTAAGCCTACTGGCCTAGCTTGTCAACCTTTGGTTAGTCCGTGTCGCTTATGGCCTAACCATGTGGCGAACTCTACAGACCTATCGAAGCTCCGTCAATACCAATTCGTTATATAACCAACCTGTACTTATACCTAAAAGAATTGTCGCACTAGCATGAGAGAAGCGAGAGCGGCGAAGCCAGATCGAGCGCTCGAAGGCGTGGGGAACGGGGGCCCCACCCGTCGAAGACGGAAGCCCGGCGAAGCAAGCCAGCGAAAGAGGCAAACCAGCCCCGCAAAAGAGGCAAGGTAGTCCATGAGCAAAAGAGGCAAGGCGGCCCGGCACTCCTCGACGAAAAGAGGTAAGGCCCCGCACCCACACCAGGACGACGGAGCCGAACCCACCAGGGAGAGAACGTACCAGGGAAGGGAGGAGGCGCACCAGGCGCACCAGGCGCACCAGGGAACCAAGCCCGCCACCCAGGGAGAGCCAGGGCCACCCGCCCCAGTGTACTAGGCACCGCGCTAGAACCTCTCCACGCGCCGTGTACCCGAACCTCTCGACGTAGGTGCGCGCCAGTGCACGTACCCGCGAGGCTAGTACGCGCACACAACGCACGCGAGCAATACCCCGCGCAGGCACGCGAAGAAACGCGCACGCGGGGGCATGGGGGCGCGCGGTCCTTCACGGTAGTGGGAGGTCTGGCGGATGGTTACAGCAAATCCAAGCCGCCAGTTAGAACACGCCCACCCAACCCACCCGATACAGAGTACACCCCAAGGTGCCTCGGAAAGACCAAGGCACCTCGCACGGTACGTGTTACACGCCAGTATTCAGCGGAGCCAGAGCGGTCAGGGCTGCGTCGATCAGAGCGTTCACACGAGTAGCCTGAGCAGTATTCGCCTCACCAGCGGTGATGTAACCCTGCGCGTACAGTTGCAGTTCTTTCTCCAGCTTAACCACTGCGTCACGAGCAGTGAGGACCTGAGCCGGGGTTGCAGCGTTGATAGCGCCAGCCATGGTGTTTCTCCTTCAGTCAATGAAGCCGTTCAGCGCGTTGCACTGTTCTACGGCCTTGTGGTACGCCAGCAGTCCAAGGACCAATCCAGCGTTGGTGTCCGGTTGCACAACGGGATGTTGGCAGCGGATGGGTTCAGCACTTGAGCTGCTTGCACAGCTCGCTACGAATGGCAGGAGGCACAGGAGCATCCCGCCAAGCAGGTTCTTCATTCAGCGCACCTCGCACCTCTCGTTCTACGGTAGTGGCCCTGGCCTCGACAGCCAGGACCCCTTGTTGGATACGCCCAATTCGGGCCTCTGCGGCCTCTAGCTGCGACGCTAGGCTCTCGGCAGTGCGATGGTACTGCCACGCCTTCTGCGCAGCGTACAGGCCCGCCCCGACCGCTACAACGAGGGCCAGGATCAGGGCTACCGTGAGCCTCATCGCACGTCCTCCATGCACAGTCGGTACTCAGCCCAGCGACGGTTCTCAAGGCCCCGTACAGGCTTACCCTGCACCGTTGCCTTGTACCCTTGGGCTACCCCGTGCTTACCTTGCCAAGGGGCCTGGATCGCGTAACAGGTGGCTTTCCAGTCATGTGCAGCCAGGGCCACCCGGAAGCGGGAGGGGACCCGTTGGCCCCTGGCGTTCCGCTCCCAGGCCCAACCTGAGATGCCCACGTTGTACGCCACGGAGACCATAGCCGCTTTAACGCTCTCAGGAGCCTCGTCAGGCACGTACAAGCGGATACCGTCCCAGTACACCTGGACAGCCTTCAACAGGTCCTCAGCGCACTCCTGGGCCGTATACTGGGCCTTGGGTGTGCCTACGGTCTGACCGTAACACCAGGTAGTGACGCCTCCGATGTCCTTGTACGGTACGGTGCGGAGGGCCTCCTTGGGGCCGATGAACTCGGCTGCGTTGTACACGACCCCAGTACCCAGGCCGAGGGCCAGGGCAGCGGCGGTCAGGGTCGCCTTGAACTTACTCATCGGTCTTACCCCGCTCCAGCAAGTACCACTTCCGCACGATATACCCCAGTTGCAGGACCGTCAGGAGCACGGCACCAATCACCAGCCAGTCGCTTACGGTGTAGCCCAGGATGGTGGCCGCAGCCACTCCAGTGATAGGCACGTTCATGCTAGCCTGCGCCGCCGCGTCGATCTTTAAGTCAGACATTTTTGTCATCTCCCGAACCTCTTTCGCATAACGCGGTGGCCCGACTTGAGTGGGCGACCTACACCTGGTCCTGTGCCCATTGGATTACGCAGGAACTCCTGCACTACTGCCGCATCGCGGCGCTGTTGTTCCTTCACCTCGTCGATCACGAGGAAGCCCATGAGTGCGGCCACCAGACCCTCAAGAGCATCCAACCGGTCATCCTTGGTTAAGGAGCCTCGGTCAGAGGTGATGTTGTGCATCTGGTACAGGCCCGAGCGCACGTCGCGGTGCTGCAACGGGTACTGCTTGAGCAGTTCCAGGTCCATCTCTACGGCGCTGCGGTGCAGCACTAGGCGATGCTTCTGCATCACTGGACGGATCGTGTTGATGATCCGCAGTTCCTTCTGCCCGGTCTTCTGGCGCTCATCTACACCAACGCCTGCGAGGCGCTGCTTACCATCAGGACCGATCCCGAGGAAGTGGTTACGGACAAGCTGGGTCACGGTACCTGCGCCCATGTTCTTCTCTACGAGGACGACCTTCACCCCGAAGTCCTTGCACAACTGAACCAGCTTGTCGAGGTTATCTTCAGAGACGCCACCCTTGAACCCGCCCCAGGCTACGACGTGGATGTACGGCCCAACAGCACCGCCAATCGCAAACGCCAGCTCATCCCCACCGTTACCGGCAGGGTCTAGGAACAGGGTCATCGACTTGATCTGCGCGAAGTGCTCGTGCACGCTAGCCGGGCGGAACATCTCCACGGACTGCACGGGGAACTCTTGCGGCAAGTCGATCTTGAATCTTGGGTCTGCTGCCCAGAACACGCTCTCCGGTACTTGCTCGTGTGAGAAGTCGGCCACGATCAGATCGCGGAGCTTCAACTGCTGCCGTGCAGCGTCGGAGAGCGAGGTGTTCAGCATGAACTGGAGTTCAAAGGTCTCAGGCCCCTGGTCCAGCTCTTTATCGCACAGCTCCTCCTCAGAGTACCGCTCAGGGTCGGTACTCCAACCACGAGTACCGTCCAGGCCACGGCCAGTCTGGCAGCGGTCGCCGAGCAGCGCCATCCTTTCGAGGATGCTGGGCGCCAGCGCGTCGCCGTACTTCGGTAACTCGCTAGCTTTGGGGAACCGGCCTGGCCATACGCGGACAGTGAAGCCACGGCCTGGCAGGGTGTTGTAGATGGACTCCCGCGTCTGCGGTGTGCCCAGGTACAAGATACGACCATTACGGTCTGCGACGATGGAGGTGAACTCCTTCGAGAGCGTGATGAGCTTTGCCCGCTCAGTGGCGGTGAGGCCATTTTTTGTGGTTTCGACATCGTCGCTGATCAGCAGGTCGCCACGATACCCTTGCAGGGACGAGGTGATACCCAGACAGTTCACGGATGCAGACTTGTCCACACCCTTCAAGGACCAGTGCACGTCGAACTCCAGCACAGAGGTCCGGTCCCCGGCGTACTTATCCGGGGCAAGGTACTGCAACAGCGGCCAGTTGTGGATCAGGCCGTGCATGAGCTTGCCGTTCTCCTCAGCCTTGTCCTGGGCACCGGAGATGAGGACCACACGATGTGTGGGGTCCTGCACCAGGTTCCAGAGGCCGAACAGACATGCAATGGTACTCTTGGCTTCACCACGCTGGGCGGCGACCATGGAGCGCTGAGGACCGTACTGCATGAACTCTGCAATATCCTCCTGCATCCAGGTCATACTGTACCCGAGGTACTCCATTGCATCGCGGCAGAAGTCCACGAACTCCGGGTACATCTCGCGGACAAGCTGTGCCCGTTCAAACCGTTCGCGGACATCCATAGGTTATGCTCCGTACAATGCTGCGACATCGCCCTTGGCCAATTCCAGTTTGGTACGTAGGCGGGTTACGTTCCCCTCACGCTTACCTTCAAGCTGACGCCGCAGCTCCTCCAGGTCGTCACTGGAGGCCGGATCACAGGTGATGGCGTTGTCCTTGAGGAACTTTGCGATGGCTGCTTTATCAGCAGCCGGTAATGGGATAGGCGGGTCTTGCTCCTGATACCAGCGCAGCTCGTTGAGCATAAGCTGTGCCAGTGCCCCGTGGAGTTCCCCGAGGACTTCTTGGGAAGCGGTCATACAGGCTCCTTATGAAGGGCCACTAAGGCGTGGCGGATTGATAACGATGGGCAATGTATTGCGCCGTTGGTTGCGTCGCGGCTTCGCTAAACAGCTAGCGTCGCCATCGCTTTCCACGTTCCTGGCGTCCCGCCTGCCACGCAGACCCAGCCTGCCACGCCTCCAGCGGAAGGCGCGTCATTCCACGCAACATCCCCGCGCTCCCACGTCCCGAGGGAGGGGGCGCCGGACGACCACACCTCCCTTCGGCCAATCGAAGAAGGTCTGCCTACGTCGGACTGGGTATTGCGAATTCCGCTTACTTCGATAGTTGCAATGGGGGTCTCGGCGCGAGCGTACATAGCCAACCCATTTGGCAAATCGAACTTGCCTCCGCGCAGAGTGGCTTTGACGTTCGCGCCGAACCAGATCGCCGCCCAGGCCCCCCCCGCGACCGCGACCGAATGCCAATCGTTATCCTCAAGGTCGATATCGTAAGAGCTGCCCCCGATGTGCACGAAGCGAATGGCGCTGTTCTCTTCTTCGTTTCTGAACTTGTTACGTCGAAGGGCTACTCCGCTTGCCTGTGGCCCGCTTGATGACTCCCCGCCGAGGTTTCCGCGCTGGAAGCCATAGAACCGGTTGTCCTCTATTGTTGCGCCCCGCAGCGTATCCAGGCCAAAGCCCAGGCGGGCAGCACTTAGGCCGTTCACTTTAGGCGAGCGCACGACCAGATTCTCAGACACCGAGACGGTGTAGGACTGCGACAGGTCGATTGCGAAATGCACCCCGCCGACGGCCGTTACTATATCTGCGCTGTAGCCGTAGCCATCACTCGCCTCGCCGAAACCGCCGAACGCACCGATGAGCGTGTTGTGTGCTACATCCACATTGCGTGATGCGCTGACGCCCTGGCTCGGCTCGTTGCCGGTAAAGATCGCTGATGTCCGGCATTCGTTCAGAAAGTTGTGCTGAATCGAGACGCCACTGTACCCGGACGCGGAGAACGCCTTAGCGCCGATCTTGAATGCTTTGTTGTGATGGATGCTGACATCCACAAGCTCATCGGTGGTAAGAGGCGTCCAGACCCCATTCATGTGGGCATCCGACCCGCCCAGGTAAATCGCATCGTCGCGGCTCGACTTGAGCCTGTTGTGGTGAATGTCCGACTCTGGCGCTATGTAGCCGTATATCCCGGTTCCTTTGAACTCTCTGATATTACAGTTGCGCACCTCGTTGCCCACGGCGTTCATTAGCGCGATGCCGTGAATAGCGGCCCCGACGATACGCACCCCGTCAATCAGCGTGTCTCGGACAACCTGCAACTGCACACCGAACAGCGTGTGGTATACGCCTGTGTTAATTGCCGTCCACATTTCCGTGTAGCCCACGGCGATATGACACCCATAGTACGAATTACCGTCCGGACGCATGGTCAGCAGCGAGGCCATGTTCGTGCTGTCCCAGCCGGTGTAAGTGAAGCGAACCCCGATGACCGAGCAATGATTGCGAGCGATCCAGATGGTCGGACGGTGCAGCGCGGTGAAGTCGTTAGGGCGAAGGAAGCATGAGCGCGGCCCCATGGCTTTCACGGAAATGCTCGCGTATTTCATTATCAGGTTGGTGACGAGAAAGTCAGCTTCCGGCACGAGAAGGCATCCGCCGCCGAGCTTGCCGATATAATCTAGCCCCGCCTGCGCGGGAACGGTATCGTCGGTTGAGCCATCCCCTGACGCACCGCAGTCGTGCAGATTCAGGACGCCTGTGACTCGTCTCATGAAACAGCCGTTACCACTGCCCGCATGGCTGAAAAACGAGTCAAGCGCCCCCTTTGATCCGTCCCACGCCGCGTCGGGGTCAATGACAGTGATGCCGTTATGAAACGAACGGGGGTGGGTTGGGGACCAGTAGAATTCACCGCCCCCTCTAGGGCCGCGATAAGGCACCTCGGCAGCCCATTCACCATGGTAGCTGGTAACCAAATACCGCAAATCCTCCCGACGCTGCCCCTCCGGCAACGCCAGCAGATCAGCAACCGAATCAACTGCTACAACGCCACGCCCAATCATTGCAGCGCCGCCATCCCCGGCCAGCTCCTGCCGCAACACTAGGGCAGAATCAAGTGTCGCTGCATCAACTTTATCGGACGCAGCCTGTGCAATCACCACCGCCCCCTCCGCAGTGCTCAACGCATCGGCGGCGACGCCGGCAGTCTCGTTCACAGCCTCTTGTACAACGTACAGGAACTGCTTGTTGTTCTCGTCGATAAAGCGTGGGAGGAGGGGTACGCCGTTGGCGAACTCGTGACGAGGCTCGAAAGCCTCGGTGCTACGCTGTACGCGGATTGCGGCCCCGTTTGCCGGGGCCGCTGCCAGTTGAACCCAACCTGCTGAGATGAATGTGAATGCTGCCGGTGCTCCGTCCACAGTCACAAACACCTCCTGTTGCTTCTGGTACGGGAAGGTGACTTGGAACGTATCCTTTACGCCGTCGCCTACGTAATCGGCCCATGTACTGGGTGTTTGTGCCATAGTTGTTACTCCTTCAATGCGTTCTGTAGTAGTGCAGTCCCCGGAAACACGCCCACGAATGGGAGTGCTGTACGAGCAGCCTGCATGTAATCTGCGAGGGCCTCAGAGCCTTCGCCTTGGAGCAAGTGCCCCGTCCCCTGCACAATACTGCCAGGGGCGTTAGCCAGACCGAGCACGGGGGCCGAAAGCCCACCACGCCCACCGGTCAGGCCGACGATACCAGCAGCGTCACCGATAAAGCCGATACCTGCGGTGTAACCAAGGGCCTTGCTTGCCAGGTTCATGAGACCTGCCTCTGACCCCAGGTCCACTGACTCACCTTTGCGTAGCTCATTTGCAGCTACCATCATCATGGTGAGTGGGTACTGGTACGCCAGCAGCACTGCCAGTCCGGTGTAGCCTGAGTTCTGGATAGTGCCGCGCAGTAGCTTGTTGTGTGCGAAGCTCACGAAGCTGCGGAACTGGCCGAGAATCTGGCCGAGCTGACTACGGGCAAAGCTACTACCCTGACCCGCCCTGCCGTACAGGATCGTGTCGTCCATGATCCGGGCGCCGACGTTCAGGGCGGCATCGACCGCATCCTGCGGCCAACCGTCCCAGTTCATACTCCTGACATTCTTCCCTTTGAACTCGGCGTTGTCGTCGATGGCTTTCTTGATCTTGCCCCAGGCCGTGTCGTCCAGGCCGTACTCGCGCAGTTGCTGCAACGCCTTGCGGTCGCCCTTGGCAGCCCTGCCGATGGTGTTCATGGTGAGGTTGGCGTTCAGGCGGACCTGGTGCGTGTGTACGAACTTCATACCGTTCAGGATTGGCGTGGCCTGGTTGCCCAGGTACAACACGCGATCCAGCAGGGTATCACGGGCAGTGAGGTTCGCCTCGTACTGCCTAAGCCAGGGGCGCACGCGGACATCACGGGCGAGGTCCAGACCAACCACAGAGGTCAGCTCGTCGTACAGGTCAGGGTCCCGTCCTACTTTGCGCAGGTAGCCAGCAACTCCTGGGAACTGCTTGAAGAACTCCGCTGTGGTACGAGCCGCCCCATGACGGTATGCTAAGGTGCCATACTCAGCCACCTGCCACAGCCCGGAGGCTGCCAGCATAGTGCCCTGAGCGAGGCTCTTGGCCCGCTGGGCAGTTACACCCAGCACAGTGCCAGGTGGACGGTTGCCGGTGAAGTCTGACATTAGGTGATCGAACTGGAGCATGCGGTCGTCAATGTCCGCATCCTTGAGCCTTGCGTTCACTAGGGTGTCGTAGTAACGCCCGCGAAGGGCTTGGATGCTTGCATCGTCACCACCTACACCGGCTGCTGCGAGAGCAGAACGACCTGCCATTTGCTGGTTGTAGTTCTCAGCCAGGCGGCTGAGGTCCGTGTCGATCATATCCAACACCGAGATGGTACGCCCATCCGGCGTGGTGATCTTCACAGTCATATCCAACGGCAGGCGGGTCTTACTGTACTTTGACTTGCCCGCCTCGTCAAGGTTCTGCTCAATACGGCCCATGACGCTCTTGATCGTAGCGTCGTCTGTACCGGCCTCCACGAGCATTGTGCGGATCGCATCCGTGTCGGCCTTACCCAGGGCACCCATGAACTCTGGGCGCAATCCGGCAGCTTTGGACCTGGCGCGGGTGAGGATCGCGGTGCTGATCAACCCAGCCTCTTTCTTAGTCAGGCGAAGGCCCCGCACGATACTCTCGGTGAGCAGGTTCTTCACGGTCTTGCGACCATAGGCGTCCTCCAGGGCACGAATCTTCGACTCGCTCCAGGAGCGGTGGAAGTATCCGGGGCGGGGCGTGAAGTCCTCGAACCCAGCTAGACCCTGGCGCTTGGCTAGCTCCGCCCCTTGAGTCATCATCTGCTCGTACTCGTCGGCCAGACGCTTTACGTCCGGGTCAATGCGCACGTCGGAGACGGCACCGAAGCGGGTCCACTCTGCATCGCGGCGGGCCAACTCCTCTGCCACCCTGCGCTCCAGCGCATCCCGCGCTGCGCCGTAACGGCCACTGGCGTCCATCTTGATACTGAACGTACCGAGACCTTCGCGCTGGGCGATAACCCTCTCCAGACTTTCGGTCCATTTGGCAAAGGTGCCGTCGAGGACGTTAGAGTTCACCCGGAAGGTGCTGACAGCGTTATCGTTGGTCAGGATACCAGCACGACGTACTGGATCGTCCACCACGTTGGCCAGCAACGCTGCTGATTCAGCGGATGGGGAGATGAGCTTGTCGGTCTCCGAGAGGAAGTCCGTCAGGCGGGAGGACATGTCGGCGGGTACACCGGGTGTACCCACTTGCGCACGGAGGCCGTCCAGGCCACGCCCGCCGAACAGGGCAAACACCCCGGCAGTCACACCGAAGGTAATGGCGTGGTCCAGCACCTCGTAATCCTTGCCGGCGTAATCCGCCA
>Ga0247725_1000334_pt1 | contig 40872 bp, 36 predicted proteins | sample OKSTACKMCFT3sol_FD_183021 | JGI IMG/M metagenome (GOLD analysis project Ga0247725, IMG submission 183021) | Subsurface sediment microbial communities from gas well in Oklahoma, United States - OK STACK MC-FT3-sol | ecosystem: Environmental > Terrestrial > Deep subsurface > Rock core/Sediment...
TATCGCGCTGGGGCTGAGGATCCCCGGCCACGGCACAGTGCCCGCTGGCCTCGTGGATGTGGATTGGGAAACCTGGCTGGCCGCTACCCGATTGGCTGTGCGGGAGGCCAGATTGCTGGCACCGGGCAAGCGGCCGCTGCATCTCGTGGGCTTTTCCAACGGCGGCGCGCTGGCGGTAAAATATGCGCTCGATGCGCTGGCCGACCCGAGCGGCACGCTGGCAAAACCGGATCGGCTGGTGCTGATCTCCCCGATGATCGGGGTGACCCGCTTTGCCCGCTTCGCCGGGCTCAAGGCCGTGCCTGCCCTGCTGCCCGCCTTTGCCAACGCCGCCTGGCTCGACACCATGCCGGAGTTCAACCCGTTCAAGTACAACTCGTTTCCGGTCAACGGCGCGCGCCAGTCCTACCGCCTGACCCACGCCATCCAGCAGCAGGTGCGCCAGCTGGCCGCCAGTGGCGAGCTGGCGGCGTTTCCCCCCGCCCTCACCTTCCAGTCGGTGATGGACTACACCGTCAGCACCCGCTCCATCATTGCCGATCTCTACCACTACCTGCCGGCCAACGGCAGCGAACTGGTGCTGTTTGATATCAACCGCAGCACCCTGTTTGGCCCGCTGATGAGCTCGGCCTCCGAGCTGGCGCTGCAACGCTTGCTGCCAAACGCGCCCGGGCACTATCGCCTCACAGTGGTGGGCAATGTCGAACCCGCCTCACCCGCGACGCAGGCCAGAACGCTGGCCACCGGCGATCAGCCTGAGCAGCTCCGCCTGCTGGGTGTCGATTATCCCAAGGAGATCTACTCCCTCTCCCACGTCGCGCTCCCCTTCCCGATGGACGATCCCCTCTATGGCATGGCGGCGCGCCCGGAGCAGCGGGAGCAATATGGCATCAATCTCGGCGGTCTGGCCCTGCGTGGCGAGCGCGGCGTGCTGATCGTCAACCCCGGCGCCCTCACCCGCACCTCCTCCAACCCCTTCTCCCCCTATCTGCAGCAGCGGGTAATGGAGACCCTCACCGCCCCTCCCGTGGCTCGTCCTGCCGCCGTAATCCCTGCCAGCAGCGGTCAACCTGATGCGTCCTATGAGGCAGAAGTGGAGCAGTTTTTACAGGAGAGCGACGAGAGCAGCGCGCCTTTCTAGGGCGTCTCTGCCACATCGGCCAAGCGGCCGACGTGCTTGGCTCGATAGCGATACGAGAAAGGAGCCGTCAAGTGACGGCTCCTTTCTATTGATGATGGCAATGGGAGTGATAGCTTGGTGGGCTCAGGGATAGATGCTGACCTCAATCAGGTTCTGGTCAGGGTCGAGGAAGTAGATTGATTCTATCGGCCCGCAGGCACCGCTTTTGGTCACCGGCCCCTCGACAATCTCCACCCCGTGGCAGGCAAGCTGGGCCATCACCTGCTCCAGCGGCCAGCGGGTGATAAGGCAGACATCTCCCGACCCCACCTGCGCGCGGTTGCGCGGCTCCTGCCCCAGCAGTTGCAGATTGATCTTCTGGTTGCCAAACCCTACCGCCCGGCGCCCCGCACCGAAGGTGATGGCCTCCATATTGAGCACCGAGCTGTAAAAGGCCACGGCGCGCTCGATATCACTGACCGTCAATACCAGATGGTCGATATGGCTGATCATGGTTACCTCCTGGTGGTGATCTGGCTGATGTGACCGGCATATGCCCGCAAGCATCCGACTGTTGCCCCCACGGCGGGCTACCCCATCATACCCGGCAAGGGGGAACCCATGTGTGCCGTGACGCGCAAAGAGAGCGCAAATGATGATGTAATTTTTAAGGGGTGTTCAGTTGGGCGTTGCAATGGCTGCTGTTGTCGCGTTTGGCTAACTCTTCACTGGCATTAATGCTTCTGGAGTCATCACAATGAGCGGGATGGCCAGCGCCTGACTCAACCGCTCCGCCAGTTCGTAGGCAGGGCCGATGGTGTCGTAGTCTGCCACACAGGTTGCCAAGGCACAGCCGTTGCTCTCTTCGACTCGCAAGTAAACGCTGTAGCCTTGAACGGTCAGACCGCTGTCACGCACCACTTGTATCTCACCTTCCTGATTGATGGCCTCCAGTTCAACCGCTACCGGTTTCTTGAACATCTGTACTCCTCAGTCACTGCAGATAGTGGCAGTAATAAAGCCCAGCATGGGGTAAGAAAAAAATGCTGCCACATCTTGAATCTGTGAGCCACGTGAAAAAATTAATAATACGGGCTCCATAACCAAACATGCCACCGATAATAACATGCTGATTTAGATGAAAAAAATGATATTATCTCTTTCTTCTATAGACAATGTTCGAGGCTCGTGCGTGATGCAACAATGCGGTATTTATGAACAGCTCATTACTCAACTGCTGACATCTCGACTCGACCGTGAGCGCTTTTACGTAGGGGAACGCCAGCTTGAACCTGCCGAAGCGGCAGTTTGGTTATCCAGATTTCTGAGTCGGGTTTTGGAATATGCGGTGGGTTCGGTAACTGGTGAAGATCAGCTGCAACGGCAGATTGAGCTGGCTAACCAGTTATTGCTTTGGCTAAAGGAGCGCACCCAAGACCCAGACTTTATTGGCGAGAACCTCATCGATAGTCAGGGGAAAATTCTGACCGCGCTTTACCAGTTGGATAACCCCATCTCCGCCAATTTAAAGCAATATGCCGAGGATATTTTCCCTCTGACAGGTCTCACTCAGAGCGAACTGTTTTGTGGCAGCAATGCGGGTTTGTCGATGGAGTCGGAGATTAAACGGGAGATATTGTCTGCAGATAGCATCTGCTGGCTGGTCTCATTTATCAAATGGGCAGGTATCCGTATTTTCCGTCATGAGCTGGAAGAGTTCACTCGCAGCGGCCGCCAATTAAAAGTAATTACTACCTCATATATGGGGGCGACCGACGCCAAGGCAGTTGAATTTTTAGCCAGCCTCCCAAATACCGAAGTCAAACTCAGCTATAACACCCAGCGCGAGCGGTTGCATGCCAAGAGCTATCTCTTTTGCCGAAATACCGGCTTTCATACCGGCTATATAGGTTCCTCCAATCTCTCTCACTCTGCCCTCACCAGCGGCTTAGAGTGGAACCTAAAAATCACCTCGCAAGAGATCCCTCATATTATCGAGAAATCGCTGAGTACCTTTGAAACCTATTGGGAATCCGATGATTTTGAGCTGTTTGATGGCAAGCTCGAAAGCCGTACAAAATTGCAGCATGCACTGCAAGAGGCCCGTGGGGATGGGGACAAAAATAGCCCTGCCTATTTCTTTGATATCACGCCGTTTCCCCATCAACTGGAGATCCTTGAACAATTGGCGATGGAGCGCGCTTTACACCAGCGCTTCCGTAACTTGGTGGTTGCGGCCACCGGTACAGGGAAAACCCTGATCTCCGCTTTTGATTTTGCGCGTTTTCTGAAAACCAAACCCGACGCCAAGTTTCTGTTTGTCGCCCACAAAGAGGAGATCTTGCGCCAAGCATTGGCCTCATTCCGCGGAGTGCTCAAGCAATCCAATTTTGGCGAACTCTTGGTCGGCGGTGCCGTGCCAACCCACTACCGTCAACTATTTGCCTCGGTGCAATCCTTGAATAACCAGCTGGCTAATTTACGTCTTAGCCCAGACTATTTCGATTACATCGTCATCGATGAGGTTCACCATATTGCGGCGGCCAGTTATCGCGGTCTGCTCGCCGCCTTTGAACCTCACATTCTGTTGGGATTAACCGCAACGCCAGAGCGCCATGATGGCAGTGATATTCTTGCCGACTTTTGTGGTGTCATCGCAGCAGAGATACGCTTGCCCGAGGCTATCAATCGTCGCCATCTCTGTCCGTTCCAATATTTTGGTATCGATGATGATACTGACTTGCGCCAAGTGGCTTGGAAAAATGGCCGTTATGACATTACTGCACTGACCAATATTTACACTAAAAATAACAGCCGGGTACAGAAAATCGTCCAGAGCCTCAATGAGATCGTCACCGATATTACCAAGATCAAAGCACTGGCATTTTGTGTGAGCCGTGAACATGCCGATTTTATGCGCAAGGCCTTTTTATTGAAGGGCATCAAAGCTGATATTCTCACCAGCGATAACCGAGAAGAACGGTATAGCAAACAACAAGATTTGCGTACCGGCGTTATCAATATTCTCTGCGTGGTGGATATCTTCAACGAAGGGGTTGATATCCCAGAAGTCGATACCTTGCTGTTTTTACGACCAACGGAAAGTCTCACCATCTTCTTACAGCAATTAGGGCGGGGCCTGCGGCTGGCGAGCGATAAAGAGTGCTGCACCGTGTTGGACTTTGTTGGGAATGCCCGTGCTGAGTATGACTTTGCCCAGAAATTCCGGGCACTGGTGGGTAAAACTAATAAGGCGATCAGCCACGAGATCAAACAGGGCTTCCCTCACGCCCCCTTGGGCTGCCGCATCGAACTCTCAAAACAGACCCAAGAGTTAATTCTGAGCAATATCAAAAAGGCGACCCTCAATACCTCGCGCCTCATGGGCCTGATCCGCCGTTTCTCACTGGATTGTGATTTACCGCTGACGCTGGCGAACTTTTTGAAGTTCTACCCTCATATCAGCCTTGAGGAGATCTACAAGCGCGGCAATTGGAGCGCCTTGGTCAAACAGGCTAGCAACCATACCATTTCTGAAATGAGCGATGAGAAACTATCCACCCTCTACACCCGGGCCATCAAAACCCGGCTATTGGGCTGCGATGCGCTCCATTACTTGAACTTCTTACAAACCTTAGTGGAAAGCGCCTTTACCTTAACGGCCGAGCACGATGAGCGGATGGCCTTGATGTGCCATTACGACTTCTGGCAACAGAGCGGCCCCACTGCAGGCTTTAGCTCCTTGGCGCACAGCCTGAAACAACTCAATCAACCTGAATTAAGGGCCGAGCTGGCAGATCTGTTGCCCATGCTGATCAACCGGGTGCAACACGAACAAAGCGCCATGCCAAACCTTCTCGGTAATCCGCTGCAACTGCATGCTCGCTATGCCAGAGAGCAGGTGCTGGTTGGCTTTGGCGCGACCACCTTCGCGCAGCAACCCACTGCTCGCGAAGGGGTCTATGTCATCGCAGAGCAAAATATCGAGTTGCTGTTCGTGACCTTGAACAAAACGGAACAGCACTTCTCCCCCACCACCCGTTATCACGACTACGCCATCAACGAGTCGCTGTTTCATTGGCAGAGCCAAAACAGCGCTCGCCCCGAGCGGGGTAAGGGTCTGAGTTACATCAACCACAGAGCAGAGGGTAAGCGCTTGTTTTTGTTCGTCCGCGAGCAGAGCAAAGATGAATTTGGCCGCACCCTTGGCTTTGTGAACTTTGGTGAGGTGGAGTACGTATCCCACACTGGCAGCCAACCGATGAACATTAAATGGCGTCTCACTACTCCGATGCCGCCATTTATGTGGAAAGAGGCCGCCAAACTGGCTGTTGGTTAGTAAGGCTTCTCACCCGGTGGGGATATGACGCAAAACCCACCGGATTCTCGCCCAAAACCCCGGCTAAATTATCCAGTTGCATAATAACCATGCGGCCTTGCGGTTGTTTAACTGGCCCTAACGTCAGATAATACCGCCCGCCTTCAAACCCCGATAACCCGACTTTCAGTGACGGTAATTGATGACTGAGTACCTGCTTTTATTGATCGGCACCGTGCTGGTTAACAACTTCGTGCTGGTGAAATTCCTCGGCCTCTGCCCCTTTATGGGGGTCTCCGGCAAGCTGGAAACCGCCATCGGCATGGGGCTGGCGACCACCTTCGTGATGACCCTCGCCAGTGCCAGCTCCTATCTGGTGGAGCACTATATCCTGCTGCCGCTGGATATCGCCTATCTGCGCACCCTCGCCTTTATTCTGGTGATCGCCGTGGTGGTGCAGTTTACCGAGATGGTGGTGCGCAAAAGCAGCCCGACCCTCTATCGCCTGCTGGGGATCTTCCTGCCCCTCATCACCACCAACTGCGCGGTGCTCGGGGTGGCGCTGCTCAGCATCAATGAGCGACACGACTTTATCCAGAGCGTGATCTACGGCTTTGGCGCCGCCACCGGCTTCTCGCTGGTGTTGATCCTGTTTGCCGCCATGCGCGAGCGTCTGGTCGCCGCCGATGTGCCCGCCCCGTTTCGCGGGGTGTCGATTGCCATGATCACCGCCGGTCTGATGTCGCTGGCCTTTATGGGCTTTACCGGCCTTATCAAGATATAACCATGATCCATATTCTCTTTGCCATTCTGGTGCTCACCCTGCTGGCGCTGGCGTTCGGGATTATCCTGGGCTTTGCCGCCGTCAAGTTTCATGTGGAAGCAGACCCCATCGTCGATCAGCTCGATGCCCTGCTGCCCCAGACCCAGTGTGGCCAGTGCGGCTATCCCGGCTGCAAACCCTACGCCGAGGCGCTCGCCAACGGCGATCAGATCAACAAGTGTGTGCCGGGTGGCGAGGCCACCATGCGCAAGATTGCCGATCTGATGGGGGTCGAGCCCCAGCCGCTGGGGGGCAGTGACGAGGCTGCAGTGCCAGTCAAAAAGGTCGCCTTTATCCACGAAGATCAGTGCATCGGCTGCACCAAGTGCATTCAGGCCTGCCCGGTGGATGCCATTGTCGGCGCCACCAAGGCGATGCATACCGTGATTGCCAACGAGTGCACCGGTTGCGATCTCTGTGTCGATCCCTGTCCGACCGACTGCATCGAGATGATCCCGGTGCCCACCACGGTCGATAACTGGAAGTGGGATCTCAATAACGTGCATGTTCCGGGCAAGATTCCGGTCAAGATAGTGGAATAAACAGCGGAGCAACCATGCATTCCTTACTCGAACGTATCAAAGCCGGCACGCTCTGGGACTTTCACGGTGGCATTCACCCCGCCGACAACAAGCTGCAATCAAGCCAGAGCCCGGTAGTAGACGCCGGTCTACCGCCGCGCCTCATTATTCCGCTGCGCCAGCACGCAGGCCCCGCCGGCGATCTGCTGGTGCAGGTGGGCGACAAGGTCAAAAAAGGGCAGCCGCTGACACGTTATGCCAAGGGGCGGGTCGTCCCTGTCCATGCCTCCACCTCCGGCACCATCACCGAGATTGGCAACCACACGGTTGCCCACCCCTCCGGACTCGGCGATCTCTGCGTCATTCTCACCCCGGATGGGGAGGATGAGTGGGGCGAGCGCAATGGCAAAGCCGATTACTGGAATCTGGAGCGGGGCGAGCTGCTCGAGCGCATCCAGCAGGCGGGGGTAGCGGGCCTTGGCGGCGCCGTGTTCCCGACCCACAGCAAGCTCGACGGCCGCGGCCAGCTCACCGAGATCCTGATCGTCAACGGGCTGGAGTGCGAACCCTATATCACCACCGACGATCGGTTGATGCAGCAGTACGCCGACGAGATCATGGATGGCATCCGGGTACTCAAGCACCTGCTCAAACCGAAACTCACCCTGATCGGGGTAGAAGACAACAAGCCCGAGGCGATCGAGCAGCTGACCCGCCACGCCACCGATGAAGATGTGCTGGTCAAGACGGTGCCGACCAAGTACCCCTCGGGCGGTGCCAAGCAGACCATCGAGCTGCTCACCGGTCGTCAGGTGCCCAAGGGAGGCCGCGCGGTCGATATCGGCATCATGGTGCTCAACGTCGCCACCGTGTTTGCCATCAAGCGCGCCATCATCGACGGCGAGCCGCTGATCGAGCGGATCGTCACCCTCACCGGGGACAGCTTCAAAAAACCCGGCAATGCCTGGGTGCGCCTGGGTACGCCGGTACGCTGGCTGTTGCAGCGTTTTGAACTGCAACCGGAAGCGGAGCAACGGGTGATCATGGGTGGCCCCATGATGGGCTTTACCCTGCCCCACGCCATGGTGCCTGTGGTCAAGGCCACCAACTGCCTGCTGGCGCCGACGCAGGCCGAACTGCCCGCCCCCGGCCCGGAGCAGCCCTGCATCCGTTGCAGCGCCTGTGCCGATGCCTGCCCGGCCACTCTGCTGCCGCAAGAGCTCTACTGGTACAGCCGGGCCAAGGAGTATGACAAGGCCGAGAAACTCAACCTGATGGACTGCATCGAGTGCGGTGCCTGCGCCTGGGTCTGTCCGAGCGAGATCCCGCTGGTGCAGTATTACAAGATCGCCAAAGACGATATTCGCGAAGCCCGTGCAGAGGCCGAAAAAGCCGAACGCGCCAAGCAGCGATTCGAAGCCAAGCAGGCCCGTTTCGAGCGGGAGAAAGCAGCCCGCGAAGCGCGCCATGCCGAAGCTGCTGCCCAGCGCCGTCAAACCATGACGGCCGCAGGCGGGGAAGATCCGGTGGCAGCCGCCCTGGCTCGTATCAAGGCCAAGCAGGATGCCCCCATCACTGCCATTGCCGCCACCGCCGAGGGCTTGCCTGACAACAGCGCGGTGATTGCCGCCCGCGAAGCCCGCAAACGGGAAGCGGAAGCGCGCCGCGCCGCCAAGCTGGCAGAGAGCGCAAACAGCGACACTGCCGCTGCAGCGCCGCAATCCACCGAGGCGGTTGACCCCGCCAGCGATCCCAAGAAAGCAGCCATCGCCGCCGCACTGGCCCGCGCCAAGGCCAAGAAAGCCGCTCAGGCTGGCGATAGCGCCGAGCCTGTGGCTGCCGAAGCCGTTGCTGCGCCTGCGGTAGATGCTGATCAGCAAAAAGCAGAGGTTGATCCGAAAAAAGCGGCGATTGCCGCCGCCATCGCCCGTGCCAAAGCTAAAAAGGCCGAAGCGAATGGTGAACCGGTAAGCGCAGCCAACGGCACGGTAGCCGACGCAGGCTCGCAAGGCGATGCACCATCTGCTGCCAGCGAAGCAGTTGACCCCAAGAAAGCCGCTATTGCTGCTGCCATCGCCCGGGCCAAAGCCAAGAAGGCGGCCCAGCAGGGTGACAGCGCTGAGGGCGCTCTGACTGCAAACGCAGGCACCAGCGAAACGGCTGCAACCCAAAGCGATGCGCCATCTGGGGCCAGCGAAGCGGTTGATCCCAAGAAAGCGGCTATCGCCGCTGCCATTGCCCGCGCCAAGGCCAAAAAGCTGGCCCAGCAGGGCGAAAGTGCCGGTGCTGAAGGCGCGCAGAGTGAGCCAGCTGCCAGCGCACAGACCCGCGACATGACGGTAGCCGAGAGCGAAGTAACCACCAGCCAAAGCGATACGGCTGCAAGCGAAGCGGTCGATCCCAAGAAGGCCGCTATCGCCGCAGCCATCGCCCGTGCCAAGGCCAAAAAGCTGGCCCAGCAGAGCGCAAGTACCAGTGCTGAGGTAGAGAGTGCCGGAACTGAGGGTGAGCGCGCACTGGCCGAGCCGATGCAAACCGACGCAGCCAGCAGTGAGCAACCACTTGCCGTCACTGCCGCGCCTGAAGCGAGCGCCCCTGCGGCTGATGCCCCGGTTGATCCGAAAAAAGCGGCCATTGCAGCCGCGGTGGCCCGCGCCAAGGCGAAGAAGCTGGCGGCCGAGGCGGCCAGAGCCGCAGAGAGTGCCGCTGAAGATGCCCCGTCAGCCGACCGAACAACCACAAGGTAATCGACAGACTCATGTTCAATATTGCGACTGCGCCGTTTGCCCATAACCGCAAACAGACCCGAACCCTGATGCTGCTGGTGATCCTGGCCTGCGTGCCGGGCTTGCTGGCCCAGACCTGGTTCTTCGGCTGGGGCTCCTTTATCCAGATCCTGCTGGCGCTGGTCACTGCGCTGCTATGCGAGGCGCTGGTGCTCAAGCTCCGTGGCCGCGCCATCAAGCCTGCCCTGATGGATGGCAGTGCGGCCCTCACCGCCGTGCTGATCGGTCTCTCCCTGCCGCCGCTGCTGCCGTGGTGGATGCTGGTGGTGGGCACGGCCTTTGCCATCATTGTCGCCAAACACCTTTACGGCGGACTGGGTCAGAACCTGTTCAACCCGGCCATGGTCGCCTATGTGCTGCTGCTGGTCTCCTTCCCGGTGCAGATGACCAGCTGGCTGCCGCCGGAAAGCGTGCGCGCCTACAGCCTCGGCTTTGGTGATGCGGCGTCGGTGATCTTCACCGGCTTTAGTCTCGACGGCTACAGCATGGCCCAGCTCAAGCAGGGGGTGGATGGTCTCACCATGGCGACCCCCCTCGATACCCTGAAAACCGGCCTGACTCAGGGGCTCACCACCGGCGAGATCCTGAGCGGCCCGCTGTTTGAGGGCTGGGGCGGCATCGGCTGGAGCTGGGTCAACCTCGGCTACCTGCTGGGCGGCCTGTTCCTGCTGCAACAGAAGGTGATCAACTGGCGCATTCCCACCGCCATTCTCGGTGCCCTGCTGGCGGCCTCCACCATCGGCTATCTGGTAAGCCCGGATGCGACTGCCACGCCCATGTTCCATCTCTTTAGCGGCGCTACCATGCTGGGGGCCTTCTTTATCGCCACCGATCCGGTCAGCGCCTGCACCACGCCGCGCGGTCGACTGGTCTATGGCGTGCTGATCGGAATGCTGGTCTACATCATTCGCCGCTTTGGCGGCTATCCGGATGCCTTCGCCTTCGCCGTGCTGCTGGCCAACCTTTGTGTGCCGTTTATTGACAGCCTGACTCGCCCGAAAGTGTATGGAGCTCGTCGCCAATGATGTTTCTGTCCTTTTCCCCCTTCACAGCTGACGGAGCCCGGACATGTTAAAGAGCATGCGCAAGAACGGCCTAATTCTGGCGATGTTCGCGCTGGGCTGTACCGCGCTGGTGGTACTGACCAACGAACTGACCAAGGATAAAATCGCTCACCAGCAACAGCTGGAGAAGCAGCAGACCCTCTCGGTATTGCTGCCGGTGGGGAGCTATGACAACGATCTGGTGGCCAGCTGCAAGCAGGTGACCAGCAGAAAGTATCTCGGCAGTGATCAGCCGCAGGCTCTCTATACCGCCAGCAAGAATGGCGTGGTGACCGGCTATGCGCTGGAGGCGATCGCACCGGATGGTTACAGCGGGGCGATCCGCATCGTGGCGGGCTTTGATGCCAAGGGCACCATCACCGCCGTGCGTGTGCTCGCTCACAACGAGACCCCGGGCCTGGGTGACAAGATCGAGCTGAAAAAATCGGACTGGATCAACAGCTTTGCCGGAAAATTCCTGACCCATGACAACGAGCCCCAGTGGGCGGTGAAGAAGGATGGCGGCGAGTTCGATGCTTTTACCGGCGCCACCATCACCCCGCGAGCCGTGGTCAAGGCGGTGAAGAACCTGCTTAAACTGCAGCAGGAGCAACCCGAACTGCTCAGCAACGCCCCGGCTTGCCCGGCGGCGAACTAACGGAGTCGAGCCATCATGAACCAGATGGAACAGATTGAAACGGGCGCAACCCCGATTGCCGAGCTGGAAAGCCGCAAGGGCGAGCTCAAGGAGCTGATGAGTCAGGGGCTGTGGAAGAACAACCCCTCGCTGGTGCAGGTGCTGGGCCTCTGCCCGACCCTCGCCGTCTCCTCCACCTTTACCAATGCGTTGGGGCTGGGCCTTGCCACCATGGCGGTGCTGGTCTGCTCCAACCTCGCCGTCTCGCTGGTGCGCAACTGGGTGCCGAAGGATATTCGCATCCCGGTCTATGTGATGATCATCGCCTCGCTGGTGACCAGCGTACAGCTGCTGATGAACGCCTACACCTATGGCCTCTATCAGGCACTCGGCATCTTTATCGCCCTCATCGTTACCAACTGCGTCATCATCGGCCGCGCCGAGGCCTATGCCTCCAAGAATCCGCCGCTGCTGGCGGCCCTCGACGGCCTGATGATGGGCCTTGGTTTTACCCTGGTGCTGCTGGTACTGGGCGGCATGCGCGAGATCATCGGCATGGGCACCCTGTTTGATGGCGCCGAGCTGCTGCTGGGCGAGTGGGCCAAATCCCTGCGCGTCGAGCTGTTCCACGCCGATGCCAGCCTGCTGCTGGCGATTTTGCCGCCGGGCGGCTTTATCGGGCTGGGGCTGCTGATCGCCGCCAAGAACGCCATCAACGACTGGCGGGACCGCAAACAAGCCGCTACCGTGGCCCACTGCAACGTTGCCCCGGCCCGCGTCCGGGCGACCGAGCTATGATCGGAAGCAAGGCATGAACAACCAGAAACGCAGAGAGATCCTCGAGCGACTGAGGGAAAACAATCCCCACCCCACCACAGAGCTCAACTTCAACTCGCCATTCGAGCTGCTGATCGCCGTGCTGCTCTCGGCACAGGCGACCGATGTCAGCGTCAACAAGGCGACCGACAAGCTCTATCCGGTGGCCAACACCCCGCAAGCGATGCTGGAGATCGGGGTGGACGGGCTCAAGGAGTACATCAAGACCATTGGCCTCTTCAACACCAAGGCCGAGAACGTCATCAAGACCTGCGCCATCTTGCTGGAGCGCCACGGCGGCGAGGTGCCGGAGAATCGCGAAGCGCTGGAAGCCCTGCCCGGCGTCGGCCGCAAGACCGCCAACGTGGTGCTCAACACTGCCTTTGGCTGGCCCACCATCGCCGTCGATACCCATATCTTCCGGGTATCGAACCGCACCGGCTTTGCGGTAGGCAAGAATGTGGATCAGGTGGAGGAGAAGCTGCTCAAGGTAGTGCCCGCCGAGTTCAAGCTGGATGTTCACCACTGGCTGATCCTGCACGGGCGTTACACCTGTCTGGCTCGCAAGCCCCGTTGTGGTTCCTGTATCATCGAGGACTTGTGCGAGTACAAAGAGAAGGTCTATCCAGAGAGCTGAATGACTGGACGCTACAACCGTCCTACCTGTCTCGCTCGCAAACATCCGCTGCAGTGGTTCCTGTATCATCGAGGACCTCTGCGAATACAAAGAGAAGGTCTATCCCGACAGCTGATAGCCTCGCAACCGAGATTGAAAGCAGTACACATCACCAACCCGGAGAACTGAGCAATGAGAATTCTGCATACCATGCTGCGTGTCGGCGATCTGCAACGCTCCATCGACTTCTACACCCGTGTCCTTGGCATGAAGCTGCTGCGCAAGAGCGAGAACAGCGAGTACAAGTACACCCTGGCCTTCGTCGGTTACGGTGACGAGAAGGATGAAGCGGTGATCGAGCTGACCTACAACTGGGGGGTGAGCGAGTACGAACTGGGCTCTGCCTATGGCCACATCGCGCTGGAAGCAGACGACATCTATGCCACCTGCGAAGCACTGCGCGCCGCCGGTGCCAAGATCACCCGCGAGCCGGGCCCGGTTAAAGGCGGCACCACCGTCATCGCCTTCGTCGAAGATCCGGACGGTTACAAGATTGAACTGATCGCCAAGAAAGATGCCGGTACCGGCCTGGGTGACAGCTTCTAAGCTACCCGACTCCCGCTGCCGAATGGCAGGATCAAAAAAGAGCGCAGATGCGCTCTTTTTTATGCTTCTCTGACCAGGGACGGCGCTAGATCTCGCCATTGCGCCCCATGCTGATCACCACTCGCCGGTTCTTGGCACGACCCTGTTCGGTTTCGTTGGAGGCGACGTGCTGCTTCTCGCCATGCCCCTCCACCGAGATCTTGCCGGGATCGATCCCCAGATCGACAAACACCTTCTTGATGGCATCGGCCCGCTTCTCGGAGAGTTTCAGGTTCGGCCAGCGGCCGCCGTAGCTGTCGCTGTAGGCGTCGATCACCACCACGTCGATGCTCTTGTCCGCCTTGATAAACTCGCTGATCATCGCCAGCCGCCGCTTGGAGGGGATGGAGAGCTGATCGCTGTTTTTGTCGTAGGTAAGCACGCTAAAGGCGATATCGTTGAAGCTGTAGGGCAAGAGCCCGCTCAGACAGTCGATAAAGGCCTGATATTTCACCCGAAAGTTAACCGACGAGAGGGACACTCGCACCGCGCGGTTCTGGCGATACCAGTCCCGATACTGGAAGGTCGGCATCCGCCCCCCCTCCAGCTCGTCGAGCATGGTCCAGGCAGTTTGCCCCTCCACCAGCCCATCGAACTGCTGATAGAAGCGCAGTTGACTCACTTCTCGCCCGGCTATCCCCGGGCGCCATACCGGCGGCATGATGCCAAGGCTCACCGTCTGGGTCTGGGCCTGCGGTCGCTTGCCCTTAAGCTCGAAGTCGAGATTGATCTTGCGCCCGGCACGACTGACAAAAGCCCCCGTTCCCCAGTTGGGAATAGGATGCTCGAGGCGACACTCAATCTGGGTATCGGAGGTCAAACGCCAGACGGATTGATCCAGACCGGCACCAAATTCGGTGACCCCAGCCTGTAACTGCATACTCACGGATATGCTGACCAACCCCAACACCCAAGCGTTCAATTGCTTGTCCTCCACACGATCTCACAAGAGATATCGGCGGCAAGAGGCCAAGCTTTAGCGACAAACTGCAAAGGCGTGCCGTTGGTGTGGCAAAGGCTTGCCCCCGGCGGCAACCGACCGCAAGCGGCGCTTATTCCCCCCTCTTAGCTCCGTGCCAACCGGCAGGAAGCTCGCTACAGTAAAGCCAAGGCAATCAGACGCCGCTTATCTGGAACCACACTCATGCACCGCTCTTGCTTCTCTTTATTGCAGATGTTGTTGCCAATGCTGCTGGCGCTATCCGGCAGCGCCGTCAAGGCCGCAACACAGGATCAGGAGTGGGCACAGGAGCGCGCAAATGCGGTGCTCTCGCTGATGACCTTCACGGTGGTGCCCGACATCACCGCCAGCAACCTCGATATCGGCAGCGGCACCAATCAATCTGCCGCCCTCAACATGACCCAGATCGGCGGCGGCGCCACCATGAGCGAAGCCGTGCCCATCTATCTGGAAGGGGCGATCGGCTTTAGCCGCTACGATCCCCAGTTTGTGGTGAGCAACGGCACCGAGAGCCGCACCCTCCCGACCAAATGGAACAGCCTGACCGCTTCGGGCGGGATCGGCTGGGATATCGCCCTCCATGAAGACCCGCGCGGTGGCCACTGGGTGCTGCGCCCCATCGCCAACGTCTCGCTCGGTACCATGGCCAGCGATCTGCGGATCGGCAACTGGCTGCTGGAGCGCACCAAGGGCTACTCGCTGGATTTTCTCGATGGTGGACAGCTCAATATGTACGGACTGGGCGGCTCGCTGATGCTCGACTACGAGCTCTTTTCAAAGACGCAGGATATCGATATCGAAGTGCGCTACTCCTACCAGCACCTGCAGAGCTTTGGCGGCACCTCGACCAGCGTCCGTGGTCACGCCGAGGCGGAGAACCTCGGTCTCTATCTGCGCCGCCGGGCCCCGCTATTCCACTGGATACTGCTCGACAGACCGGTGCGCTATGTACTGGAGGGGGCCCATACCGCATATCTGGGGGAACAGCGGGGGTTGCTTGGCTTTGACTCCCTCAACTCTATCGGCGCCGGTCTGGAGCTGGACAGCAGCAAATACGACATCATAGTCACCCGTACCCGGCTGGTTGCCCGCTATATGTTCAGCCACAACACCAGCGGTTATTCCATCGGGTTGGCCATGAGTTTCTGAGTCGTTATTTTTGCCTGACAAAAGTGGGCAATCCTCAGGGAAAGTACATTAACGTTCCAGATAATCATGCATCTATTGATGGAGGGTTTATTTATTCGGTCATTTTCATATATCTCACCACCCATTAATATCAGGTAAAAATATCCACCTGCTGGTAGGCTAATTTCCCCCTCACACACCGAATATTGGAGTTTTTTGTCTGTGTATTTACGGCGCGCAATGGCTGATTGGCCCTTGATATCGCCAGCCTGTGCCATCATGCAACATAGGAAATACTCTACTCCCGGCATTGCAGCCCTATGGCCAACTTTATCGACACCCATAAGGAACCATCCCGGATGGTCCCCCATTTTTTTCAAAGTGACTTAAGCCACATCTAACTCATTGTTTTAAATGTTTTATAGTTTTTCACATTTTATGAATCCAATTAATCCTGTTTTATTTTACTTACATCACCCGACTGCTAAATTTGGCGTCATCCCGGCAGGACGAGGCGCACTGAAACGACTGACTGCGGGCTACCGATAACAGGTGTGCAATGGGAACAGAAATAACGTTAAGGCATAGCAACCGTTATTTTGACGACATCACACTTGCTGGTCCTTGTTGATTTGAGGTTATCTGATGAAAAAAACGCTGCTTGCTCTCTCTGTATTGGTCATGACCGGAACCGCATATGCAGGGGTGCCTGATTTATCCGCCAGCTGTCCTGGACATATTAATCTTCGCGTCGAAGATGGCACGGCTTATATCAATAACCAGCAAGTTCAACTTAAAAAAGTGAATTCAAATTTCTACGAGGCGAGCAAGGGGCGCACCACCCTCTCCATGGTGAAAAATGGCGACTGGGGCATCACCTATTTTGTCAAAAATGGCGACAGCGGCGCCTGCCAGCTCAATGACGATGAGAACGATGACGACGGCGATGATGATGAGGGCGCCAGCAGCAGTGCCTACAACGGCAGCACTGCACAAACCAAGGTTGCCGAGAACGCCTGCATGAACGCCGTCGCCAGAAAAGCGGGCGTCAGCCGCAGCAAACTGACCCTCGACTATGTGGCCGACTCCCAGGCGGGGATGATGATTGATATCAAGGGGCCCCATGACCGGCTCTGGCACTGCCTCACCGACGCCCGCGGCCATATTTCTGGCATCAATCAGGACTGATTTCGAGCCACGGCTCAGCGGGGCCCACACCGACCGTGGGGGCTCCACCCCTTATCCATTGCAATTATTTGATACAGGTAAATAAAGATGAAATCCAAACAGACTCTGCTCAATGTCGCCCTCGGTTGCCTGCTGGCGGTCGGTATCTCCGGCTGCGCCGTGGCCAAAACCCATCACGGCCACAAGACCCATGCCCAAGAGCACGCTCAGGAAGGGGCCGTGCAGTATGGCGACGAGAGCCCGTGGGCTGGCAACTATAAAGCGGTCACTGACGATGGCCGCACCGTGGCCGAAATTCACGTCGATACCACAGGGGAGACCTATATCGATGGCAATCAGGTCAAACCAAGCCACAGCGGCAGCGACTACCTGAAATTCAAGCAGGAGACCATCACTTACACCCTGCGCAAAAGCGGCGCCAGCTGGAAAGACAACGATGCCGGCACCAGCGGCCGCATCCTGTTCGATTGATAATCCCGACACCGCCCTTGCCAGACACCAAGCCCCGCCAAGGGGCTTTTTTGCACCTGCAAAATACTATCAGCATCTGCATGATCACCAACGAGAAAATAGCACGTCGCAAACTCAGCCTGCTAGCGCTCGCCAAAGAGCTCAATAATGTCAGCAAAGCCTGCAAGCTCATCGGCTACAGCCGTCAGCAATTCTACGAAATTCGCCGTAATTACCAGACCTATGGCGCCGAGGGATTGCTCGACAAATTGCCCGGTTGTAAAGGGGCTCATCCCAACCGGGCCAACCGGGTCGCTCCCGAGATTGAGCAGGCCATCCTCGATTACTCCCTCACCAGGCCTACCCATGGCCCACTGCGGGTCGCACAAGAACTGGCCCTGCAAGGTATCAATGTCAATGCGGGCGGCGTGCGTGGCATGTGGCATGTGGCATGTGGCAACGGCACGACTTGCTCTCCAAACACGACCGCTTGTTGCGCCTCGAGAAAAACCACCGGGAGCAGACCATTGAGCTCAATGAGGAGCAGATTCATCTGTTAGAGCGCTTCACAGCCCCGAGTTTCGCGAACGTCAGGTTGAGGTTCACTACACCGGGGAACTGGTGGCGCTCGACACCTTCTTCGTCGGCGCGCTTAAGGGAGTTGGCAAGGTGTATCTGCAAACCGTGCTGGACTGCTACAGCTGCCACGCCTGGGGACGGCTCTACACCAGCAAGCTGCCGATGACCTCGGTTCATGTGCTCAATGAAACGGTACTGCCGTTCTTCGAAGCCCATGAGGCTCGGGTCTATACCATCTTATCGGACAACGGGCGCGAGTTCTGTGGGCGCCCTACGAGCTGTTCCTGCAACTGGAGGGGATTGAGCACCGGACCACCAAGGTGCGCAGACCGCAGAGCAACGGCTTTATCGAGCGACTGCATCGCACACTGCTCGATGAACACTTCCGACTCAAGGGGAGAACGACTTGGTATGAGTCGGTGGAGCAGATGCAGACAGACCTGGATAGCTACCTGGAGCACTACAACACCCAGCGGCCACATCAGGGCAGGATGATGGAGGGTCAGACCCCCTACAGCATGTTCAAGAAGAGTCTGAAATTGATACCGAAGGAAGTACGCTCCAAAGTAGCGTAAACAAGACACCGGTTTGAGGCCGGTGTCAGGTGATAACTATATCTGTACAATCATGGCGCCAATACGCAACAACGATTTCGCCAAAAAGAAAATGGCCGAGGTTCATCTCGGCCATTAGTAGCTTGGTCAAAGACTCAAGCCAAGATATTACTCACGTGCAACTTATTAGAAGTTGTACTGCATGCCGAATTCCCACTGGTCATCTTTCTCGCCAGCGCTTTCGATTGCGTAGTTAGCATAAGACTTGATGTTGGAAGTGAAGGCATACTCAACACCCAGAATTACGCGATTAAAGATCTCGACATCGTTAGTTGTACCGACATCACCGTAAACATTGGTACCTTTAGCGTCCAGCTTGTTGTAGCCAGCCAGCAGTTTCCAGGAATCAATGGTGTAAGAACCTGCCAGTTCAAAGCCTTTCGCTTTGATCTCTTGACCATTATCGAAACCTTTCAGCTTGGATTCGTTATACATAGCACCGAAATAGAAGGCATCAAAAGCGTAGGAAGTACCGATTGCCCAGTCATCCTTACTCTTAAGGTCAGTGATCGCATAATCTGGAGTGGCGGGAGGTGTTACAGCCTTACCCAGACTGGTGCCGCGCTCAAACTCTTTGTTCTCCATGCTCACGCCGAAGCCAAAGCCATTATCCATATTGTAACCAGCACCAACAGCATAACCGTCTTTCAGACCTTTCTTGTTAGAATCTGATACACCTGGAGCAGTGGTGGCGACCAGAGAGCTTTCAAGCAACTCGGTACCGAAACTGTCCATTTTGCTGTTTTTGCTGATGTAGGATGAATTGAAGAAAACGCCATTCCACTCACCACGATAGATAACCTGACCTTCTTGGCGACCATCGTTTACGCTCGCAACGTTACCCAGCTCTTCAAAGATATCGGCACGGTCTTGTACACCCCACTTGGAGGCAGTATCGGTCTGACCAAACATGAACTTACCGTATTGAGTACCGTCAAAACCGGCCCAAACATGACGTGCGGTAAGCGAATTTTGCTTGCTGTTTTCTGAACTCAGTTGCCATTCGCCCTGAGCAATCGCAGACCAAGTGTTGTTCAGGGCAACTTTACCCTGCATACCGGTACGGGCATAGGTATAGACTTCACCTTTAGTGGTGGAATCGCTCTTTTTGTAAAAGAGATCGCCATTGTCCTTTTCGTCCAATGCGGCAGTGTTTTCTTCGCCTTGATAGGCTGCATGAACACGTCCATATACATCAAACTTGGTGCCATCCTTGTCATATACGGTGGCTGCGTTGGCTGCGGAAGCGAACAGAGCCGGGATAGCAATTGCCAGAATTGTCTTTTTCATAGTTTCCAATGCCTACTGTAAGTTAAACACTAAGTCGTTGTTATTCCCTGTGTTAGCGATGTTCTTTGCATCACTATGCCGCCGAGACTAGCACCGGATTTTTTGAACCGCAATGAAAAAACTTGGAACTTTTTATGGAAATCATGGTCACCAAGATGAAAATGTGATGCGCATCTCACTTGAAGCAGAATCAACGGGAAAACGTTTACAATTAATCATGCTGATTATTTGGACTCAAATAGTCTATTTTGCATGCAAATTACGCTAACTACCTGATAAACAACCAAAGTGGTCTGATCAGCGTAAAACTGCCGTGATAATGGCTGCTGCCTCGACCTCACTAAGGTGTTGCGGGTATCCTTGTTCTTCGATTAACCCCTAACTGGCCTTCTCTTCATGCTCTCTACTCGCCTTAAAGCCACCATTCGTCAAACTTATCGCCAGATTTCGGATGGATTACCCGGTTTTGTGCCGCGCAAAGAGCAGAACTTTCTGGTAGCCGAGATAGCAAAAACCCTGACCGGCGAGTACGACAAACAGCGCCGTATTCTGGTGGCCGAAGCGGGCACCGGTATCGGCAAATCTCTTTCTTATGCGCAAGGAGCCATCCCGGTGGCACGACTCACCCAGAAGAAGCTGGTGATCTCCACTGCCACAGTGGCTCTGCAAGAGCAGCTGATCCACAAAGACCTCCCCTTTTACCACCGCCACAGCGAGCTGCCGTTTCGTTTTATGCTGGTCAAGGGGCGTCAGCGTTACTGCTGCGAACATCTGCTGGAACAGGCAGCCAGTGGCGCCGAGATGGCCAACTTCGAGCTCGACTTTGGCAGTCTGAGCAAATCCAAGCCATCTGACAGCGACAAAGATCGCTATCAGGCGCTGTGGCAGGCCTACACCAATGGCAAATGGGACGGGGATCGGGACAACTGGCCAGAGCCCATTCCCGACACTTGCTGGGATCGCATCGCCGCCGACCGCCACACCTGCAACAAGGCGCTGAGCCATCACCAGCACTGCCCCTTTCATCGCGCCCGCAACGACATGGAGAGCGCCGATGTGCTGGTGGTGAACCATGCGCTACTGCTCTCCGATCTCACCATGGGCGGCGGCATCATTCTGCCGCCCCCTGATGAGTGCATCTATGTGCTGGATGAGGCCCATCACCTGCCCACCATCGCCCGGGATCACGGCGCGGCGTCGGCCAGCGTCAAAGGCTCGCGTCGTTGGCTGGAGAAGCTGGTACAAAGTGCAGGCAAGCTGGCGCGGACTCTTAATAAGGAGAGCCTGCTGGACCCCCAGCTCAAACTGCAGGATGCACTGGCCTCCATCCAGCCTGATCTGAAGGCGGTCGAGCAGTGGCTCAGCGCTAACGATCGGCTGTTTGGCAGTGAACCCCACTACCGCTTCGCCGAAGGGGTATTGCCGGATCCCCTGCCCATGCTGGCAGAGAATCTTAAGGAGTCGAGCAAGAAGGCACTGCGGGCGCTGGATCGGATGCAAGGGGCCATAGGTGAAACGCTGAAAGATGGGGAGATCCGCCGCAAGGAGGCTGAACCTCTGCTGGCAGAGAGCGGTTTTCATCTGCAACGACTGGAGAGTTTCTGCGCCCTCTGGGAGATGCTGGGGCGCCATGTGCCGACCGGTAAAACCCCGCTCGCCCGCTGGATGGCCAAGAGCGATGACGGCGATATCTGGCTGCACGCCTCACCGATTGAGGTAGGCTATCTGCTGGAAGAGTGGCTTTGGTCGAAATGTCTGGGGGCCGTGCTGGTCTCCGCGACCCTTACCGCCCTCTCTTCTTTTAGCTATTTTCGCCATCAGGTGGGGCTCAAGGAGCACGACGGCACTCGCTATCTACGCCTGCGCTCCCCCTTTGATTATCAGAAAGCCGAGCTCTATCTGCCCAAGATGGAGCACGAACCCAACTCGCCGGCCTTTACCAACGAACTCATCAGCGTGCTGCCCCGCATCTTGGCGGGCAAGGAGGCAAGCCTGGTGCTCTTCTCCTCCTATCGCCAGATGAATGAGGTGGCCGTTGGCTTGCGAGCCAAGGGACTCTCGCTGCTGGTGCAGGGGGAAGCCTCCCGCAATGCCCTGCTCACCCTGCACAAACAAAAATGCGATGGCGGTCAGGCCAGCATCCTGTTTGGTACCAGCAGCTTCTCGGAGGGGCTGGATCTGCCGGGTCACTATCTCACCAATCTGGTGATCACCAAACTCCCCTTTGCGGTACCCAACTCGCCGGTCGAGGAGGCCACCGCCGAGTGGGTGGAGCAGCGAGGGGGGAACCCCTTTCTGCAACTGACAGTGCCGGAGGCATCGCGCAAACTGATCCAGGCCTGTGGCCGCCTCATCCGCAAAGAGGCTGATCGGGGACGGGTCACCATTCTCGACCGCCGCCTGCTGACCAAACGTTATGGCAAGGGGTTGCTTGATGCTCTCCCCCCGTTTACACGGCGGATCGAGTAAATCAGCCTGCCGCTATTGATAAACAAGCTGACAGCGGCGCAAACATCGAGCACCAGAAAGAGCCATTGCCGCAGTAGGCCAAACCTGTAAAAATGAGCCCCTGTTTTCAGTGGGCAATCGCCTGACTGTTCAAGGAGATGAAATGAAACTGACTGTTCTGGTACCGGCGCTGGCTGGTCTGTTGTGGGCCGGTAGCGCCCTTGCTGATGCCCAATTGGAAGTGACCACCCCGTATGTCGTCCAGCTGATCGATGGTCAAGCAATCAATCCCTCATTACTCGATAACACCAAAAAGTTTCCACTTAGCGTTGGTAAACATCAGCTCGTGGTTGCATTTGAAGGCAATTATTCTAATCGAGACGAAATCAAGCTGGTGACCGCCGAGCCGCTGGTGCTGAACTTCACCGCTGCCGACAACCAGCAGCTGGTGCTGGACTATAAAAAGCCCCGCAACGAAGCAGAAGCCAAACAGTTCCTGAAGGATCAGAAAGTCACGCTGAAAGACAAGGTCAGTGGTCAGCAAGTGAGTAGCGAACAGTTCGTGATGCCGAAAGTAGAGGGCTTCCAGCTGACCCGTGACTATCAGCAAGAACTGATCAACATGGGTAAAGCCTTCAACCAGCCTAAAGCAGTGGCCGTCTCTTCTGCTGCCGTGATGGCTGCCGCCAGCGCACCGGTTCAGGTTGCCCCCAGCAAGGCTCAAAGCAATCCGGAAGCCCTGACCCAATTGCAAAACTGGTACAATAAGGCAGATGCGGAAACCCGCAAAGCCTTCCAGATCTGGGTTATCCAGCAGCAATAAGCCGGGCTGGGATATTGACTGAAAGGGGAGCCAAGCTCCCCTTTTCCATATCCTGCGGTCTCACTCACGACGCGTCTTGATTTATGCGCAGCTACTTCCCCTTTATATAGGGAGTACATATATGGATTCATCTGCTGATTTCATATATAGAAAGCGCCACCTTGCCAGGGAGAATGGCACCATGTCGTTGCGCATTTTCTATCACCCTCTCTACTCCTCCCTGACGCTACCCGAGCGCCATCGCTTTCCGCTGGCCAAGTATCAGGGGTTGTTTGAGCGCCTGCAGGGGCAGGGTTACCCCCTTGGCGAAGCGCCGTCGGCCACCCGGGAGCAAATCTGTCGCATTCACGATGCCGATTATGTCGCGGCGGCCCTGAGCGGCCAGCTGGAAGATCGCGCCATCCGCAAGATCGGTTTTCCCTGGTCACCCATGCTGATAGAGCGCACCTTGCGCTCGGTGGGTGCCACCGTTGCCGCCAGCCGCTATGCGCTTGAGCAGGGCTGCGGCTTGCAGATCTCCGGTGGCTACCACCACGCCCATCGGGATCACGGCAGCGGTTTTTGTCTGTTCAACGATTTGGTGATTGCCGCCCAGGCTTGCCTCGACGAGGGGCGCTGTGAACAGGTGCTGATCGTCGATCTCGATGTGCATCAGGGAGATGGCAGTGCGGCCCTGTGCGCCGGACGGCGCGATATCATCACCCTCTCCCTCCATGGTGAGCACAACTTTCCCCACAACAAAACCACCTCTCACCTCGACTTTCCGCTGCCAAGCGGCATGACGGACGATGCCTATCTCACCACACTGCAACAGGCACTCTCGCTGGCACTGCGCCTCTATTCGCCGGATCTCATCCTCTATCAGGCGGGCGTCGATGTGCATCATGCTGACGAGCTTGGCTATCTCTCCCTGAGCGATGAAGGGGTGCGCCTGCGCGATGCCATGGTATTTGACTGTGCAATCAAGCATGGGTTGCCAATCTCGGCGGTGCCCGGTGGCGGCTATCGCCGCGACTGGCAGCAGCTGATCCCGCTTCATATGTCGCTGTTTGAAACAGCGCGCCACCGTTTTGGCTGATGGCATGGCTTGATAGCGCGGACACCCCATCTGAGTCGGGCGGGCACTTCACCAGATACAACAGAAGAGGCGACCCTTGGGGTCGCCTCTTCGTGTTTCGTCATCTGGGTCACACAAGCTCGCTCGTTGTCAGGCAAGCTCGGGACGCCTGAGGATAACTATTTCTGACGCTTGCGGGCGTACTTGCGACGGGCGCGGGCCTGACGCTCCTCTTCCCGCTCGGCCTTCTCTTTGGCTTTTTGCTCGGCTTCTGCGGCGGCTTCGACAATCTCGACGCTCACCATCTCCGGCGTCTCCAGCGAGATGCGGCCAAGCAAACCGGAGCGGAACTCGTTGATCAGGATCTCGGACGCCTTGTGCAAGTCGGCCAGCCCCCCTTTGCGCATAAACGCTCGCTGGCGGGCGATCATCTCCAGCAGCTCGATCTCGGTCTCGGGCAACTCTTCAATCTGGTAGCGCGCCTTGATCCGCTCCGGATAAGCCTTGATGAAGTAGTCAGCGGCGAACATGGCGATATCGGCATAGTCGAACACAGTGTCTTTAATGGCCGCTGTGATGGCCAGACGATAACCACAAGAGGGTGGGTTGAGCTTGGGCCAGAGGAAACCCGGGGTATCGGTCAGGATGACGTTGTTATCCAGCTTGATCCGCTGCTGGGACTTGGTCACCCCCGCCTCGTTGCCGGTGCGGGCGATGATGCGCCCCGCCAGGGTATTGATCAGGGTGGACTTGCCCACGTTGGGGATCCCCATGATCATCGCCCGCACGCCGCGCAGCTCAAAATTGCGCTCCGGCAGCATCTCGTGGCAGAGAGTCAGCAGTTGCTTGATCTTCTCCGGCTCTTGTTGCGTCAGCGGCAGCGCCTTGATCCCCTTCTCTTTTTCCATGTGCGCCACCCACAGATCGGTGATTGCCGGATCGGCCAGGTCCGCCTTGTTCAGCACCTTGATCACCGGGGTATCACCACGCAGCTCGGGCACCAGCGGGTTTTCGCTGGAGAAGGGGATGCGGGCATCGAGCATCTCGATGATCACATCGACCTGGGGCATGACCTCGGCAATCTCTTTGCGGGCCTTGTGCATGTGACCGGGGAACCAGTTGATGGACATATCCGTTACTCTCTGTGGGGGCTGCGGGCGGGCGCATGAAACAACAGGCGCTCTGCCGCGGGCATCGAACGAAGGGGGCGCATTTTACCTGCTGCGGGCACATTTTGACAGGTCATTCTAGCCATCACTTCATCAAATCAGCAAACCGCCGAGGCGGAGCAACCTTGCCGGAAGCGACCGGACCAACTAGCTCAATTGATAGATAACACATTGATATAGTGTAACATTTTCATCACTTTTTCACACAACCGTCACCGATAGTCAGTAAAAGTGTCATCTGCCCCCTCTAGGCTGCGCTCAGGTTTTACAAGGAGCGAACCCCAATGAGAAAAATGGCAGGACTTGCAGTGATGATCGGCGCCGCCCTGGCTGCCGGCTGCAAATCAGACAATGACACGGTGGCGACCAAGCCCGCAGCCCAACCCACCAACGTCATCTTCTTCCTCGGTGACGGCATGGGCCTCAACACCCTGACGGCGGCCCGCATCTACGGTGTCGGCGAAGAGGGTGATCTCACCATCGATACCCTGCCAGAGACGGCCTTCATCAAGACCTTCTCCCACGATGCCCAGGTCACTGACTCGGCCCCCTCCATGGCGGCCTACATGACCGGGGTCAAGAGCAACAACGGCGTCATCAGCATGGACGGCGACACCACCTATGAGAGCGACTGCAGCAAGAGCGCCGGCAAGCCGGTGACCACCCTGCTGGAGCTGGCCAAAGCCGATGGCCGCGGTACCGGCGTGGTAACCAGTACCCGGGTGACCCACGCCACCCCGGCGGCTACCTATGCCCATATCTGCAACCGGGATCTGGAGGCAGATATCGCCGTCCAGCTGGTACCGGGCGGCAAAGGCTACAACAGCGCCCTCAAGGAGGGGCTGGATGTGGTGCTCGGTGGCGGCAGCAGCTTCTTCCTGCCCAAAGCCGACAAGGGCAAGCGGGAGGATGGCCGCAACCTCATCAGCGAAATGCAGGCCAAGGGCTACCAGTTTGCCAGCAATCTGGATGAGCTGAACAAGGCCGATGCGGGCAAGCCGCTGCTGGGCCTGTTTGGTTCCAGCCACATGAAATATGACCTGGACCGTCCCGCCAGCGAGCCGTCACTGGCCCAGATGACCCTGGCCGCCATCAAGCAGCTCAAGGGCAAGGAGAAGGGTTACTTCCTGATGGTGGAAGGGGGCCGTATCGACCACGCCCTGCACGACACCAACGCCAAGCGGGCGCTGCAGGACACCATCGCCTTCGACAACGCCATCAAGGCCGCCATCGACGAGGTGAAAAAGAGCGACCCCGAACTGAAAAACACCCTGATCGTGGTCACCGCCGACCACGACCATACGCTCGTGCTCAACGGCTATGCCAAGCGCACCGGCAAGACCACCGCCGACAACCCCGGCATACTCGGGCTGGTGAAGAACTACGAGACTGGCGAGCCAAGCAAGGATAGCGAGGGCATGCCCTACACCATCATAGGTTTTGGCAACGGCTACAACCGGGTGGATGGCCCGCGCAGCAACGTCGCCCCGCTCGACGATGCCACCGTCTCCGCCAATGACTATCACCAGGAAGTGGTGGTCAAGGTAGGCGAGATCGGCAACGAGACCCACGGCGGCACCGATGTCTTCCTCGGCGCCATCGGCAAGGGGGCTGACAGCTTCCATGGCTCACTCGATAACACCGCCGTGTTCGGCAAGATCAAGGCTGCGGCCAAGCTGTAAGGAGCACTTTCATGAGCAAACAGATGAACACATCCATCAAGCACACGCTGGTCTGCGCCGCCCTGTTCAGTGCGCTGGGCGCAACCTCCCAGGCACAGGCCGGTGATGCCAAAAACGTCATTCTCTTTATCGGTGATGGCATGGGCCCCACCGTGCTCACCGCCACCCGCCTGTTCAAGGTGGGGGAAGAGGGCAATCTGGAGATGATGAAACTGCCGCGCAGTGCCCGCATCAAGACCTTCTCTAATGATGCCCAGACCACCGACTCGGCCCCCTCCATGGCGGCCTACACCACCGGGGTCAAGATGAACAACGAGGTGATCGCCATGAGCAGCGACACCAAAGCCGTCGCCCCCGGCAAAGACGTCAATGGCAACAAAACCGTCAACAATTGCAGCAGCGATAACGGCAAGCCGGTGCCCACCATCCTGGAGCTGGCCAAGGCGGCAGGCAAATCGGTCGGGGCCGTCACCACTACCGAGCTGACCCACGCGACCCCGGCGGCCACCTACGCCCACATCTGCCATCGGGATGCCGCTTATGACATCGCCGCACAGGCCGTTCCTGGGGGCGCTGGCTATAACAGTGCCCTCAAGGATGGGATCGATGTGCTGATGGGGGGTGGTGCCAACCACTGGACCCCCTACAGCGCCAGCAACAAGGGCGGTCGCAATGACAACCGCAACCTGACCGCCGAGATGAAGGCGCAGGGATACAGCTATGTCACCACTCAAAGTGAACTGGCCAAGGTCACCAGCGGCAAGGTGCTCGGCCTGTTCAGCAGCAAATCCCACCTCGACTACGAGCTGGATCGGGTCGCCAAGGGGGCAGCCAATACTCAGCCGTCCCTCTCCGAGATGACCGCCAAGGCGATCGACCTGCTGAGCAAGAACAGTCAGGGTTACTTCCTGATGGTAGAAGGCGGCCGGATCGATCATGCCCTGCACGGCACCAACGCCAAGCGCTCGCTCACCGACGCGGTGGCACTGGATGAGGCGGTCAAGACGGCGCTGGGTAAAGTGGATCTCAGCAATACCCTGATCGTGGTCACCGCCGACCATGACCACACCATGACCATTAACGGCTACTCCGCCAAGGGCAATCCGGTGCTGGATCTGGTGAAAAATGGCGATGGCTCGACCCAGAACGACGTGGATGGAAAGCCCTTCACCACCCTGGTGTTCGGTAACGGCCCCAACCGCCCCGATGTACGCCCCGTCCTCACCAGCGATCAGGTGATGGCTAATGACTATCTGCAGGAGACCGGCGTCAAACTGACATCGGAAACCCACGGCGGCGGCGATGTGATGCTGTTTGCCGATGGCGCCGGCAGCAACCGCTTCAAAGGCACGCTGGATAACACCAAGGTGTTTGGCAAACTGCGGGAGGCGCTCGGCCTGTAAGCAGCAGGGGCCCGGGTGCATCTGAGCAATTGACTCAGCGGCCCGGGCCCCGGCTCTTTCGAGCGACAGATGATGATGCGACTTTTGCTTTCGTTATGGCTGCTTGGCAGCACCCTCGCCTTCCCCCTGCATGCTGACGACACGCCCCCGGATCTCGCCGCCCGGATCAGCTATCACGACCGGAACACCGGCAGCGATGGCATCGCCAGAGAGAGTGTCTGGCAAGAGAAGTGGCTGCGGGTGGGCAATCAGGTGTGGAGCCAGCGGCTCATTCCCCTCCCCCTTGCCCGTGCCTATCACGCCACTCACGACGCCACGCCCGGCCACAAGCACTTTACCCACCAGATGGCGGCCCGCTGGGTCAGCCGCAGTGATGAGGGTGAACTTCAGCTGCGCTATGCCGACAGCTGGCACAACCAGCTGGTTGAAGTGCCGGTGGAAGAGTATGGCCAGGTGGCCTTCAAGCCCGACTGGCTGCGGATCCGCCATCTCGTCAACCCGGCGCTGATCGAGGGGATGACCCCGCTGGATGAGGCCGCCCCCGAGCAGGCCCGCTGGTATGAAAAGCGCGAAGGGCAGCAACGAACCCGCATTCTCTGGTCGAGTCAGTGGCAGCTCCCGCTTGTGGTCGAATCGGCCAGTCTCGACGGCTATCGCAGCTACCGGATGGAGGTGACCTTGCGCAAGCTGCCTGCTCAGCTCCCCTGGCAGCAACTCGCTGATTACGAAGTGCGCGATCTGCGCGATTTCTTCGACTGAGATCCCAACCCCTCAGCGAGCCCAACGACAACGCAGGCAGGAATGTTACACTCTGCTCATTCGACTCTGACTCACGACCTTGATGCGCACTCTCTGCCTGCCTTTTTTGACCCTGCTGTTGTTGCTGGTGAACACCGGTGCCCAGGCTATAATGCTGGTGGCGGCCGAGCTGCCCCCCTATGTCATACGTTCCCAGCAGGGGGCTCCAAGCGGCATGGCCATCGAGGTCATGGAAGAGGCCGCCCGGCGCTTAAAAGAACCGCTCACTATCGAGTTGATGCCGCTGGCCCGAGCCCTCATCGAAGTGACCCACCGCAAGGATGTACTGCTGATCCCGCCAGTGCGGAGCTCTCGACGAGAGCACCTCTTTTATTGGGTAGCACCAATAATCGACGAGGAATTTGTTATCGTCAGCGATCGCCGCTTTCATCCTGTTCCAATCAAAGCCGGTGAGCTGTCCACCCTCAAGGTCGGTACTCTGCGCCACTCTTTCGGCCAACATTTACTCAAACAAAGACTCAATCTGACCAGTCAAACTGTCGCCACCGAAGAACTCAATGCGCACAAACTACAACGAGGGCGTATCGATGCATGGGTAGCAGCCTGGAACGCTATTCTCTACAACCAACAGCAAGAAGGATTTTCTACTGGGCAACTTGTTCGTGGTGAAACCCTGATGCGCACCCAGTTATTTATTGCCGCTCACAAAGAGTTCCCCTTCACCGAAGGGCGTCGCTGGCAAGCCGTGATAGACGAGATGCGCCGTGATGGCTCGCTCACGCGGATCATCCGTCAGTACAACTATCAGGCTCCTGAGTAGTCACTCAATCGCGGTTGCCAAGGCCAGCCAGAATGGTTATGGTAGCCTCATGAAAATACTCGCTATTTCCTCGCATTTGCTCACACCCTGCTGAGCCCCCGCCTCGCTCCTTCGGCCGCGAGTCGCTTGGGGGCATGGCATTTTCAATCGATTGAACCTGTTGAATCCATTTTTGTAACACTTTGCGTGATGGCTAACCTGCACCCGCCGGTATGGGCCTATCCGCTATTGATAAGGAATATCTTATGAAACAACCTCATCTGGTTATCTCCAGCCTTGATCTGGACCGTATCGAACAACTGCTCGGCAACCACCCGCAGCATCTGGCCCTGCAAGAGGAGCTGGACCGCGCCGAGATCCGCGAACCGGCCGACATGCCGCCGGACGTGGTCACCATGAACAGCAAGGTGCGCTTCAAGATGCAGAACAGCAGCAACGAGTTCTGCCTCACCCTGGTCTATCCGCGCGATGCCAAGGGCGACGAGAGCAACATCTCGGTACTGGCGCCGGTGGGCAGCGCCCTGCTCGGCCTGAAAGTGGGTGACAGCATCGCCTGGCCCGGCCCGGCCGGTCGCACCATCGAGGTCGAAATTCTGGAAGTGGTCTATCAGCCGGAGCGCGCCGGCGAGCTGCACCGCTGAGTCCCCCGGGCTGGTCATCCCCCTGTTGATCAGCCCGCTTGCTCGCCCTTGCCAGCTGATCCCGATCAAGCTTTGCGCACCTTGCCCCCCGGTTTTTAGCCCCTTTTCCTGCTGCTGCTTGAGCCTGACTCGGGGGGCAGGTATCTTGTTGGCCGCGTCATGGCCATGACGCACCGAATTTCAGGCTGACATCATGATAAAAATTGCCCTCATCGACGATCACCAGATCGTCCGATCCGGTTTTGCCCAACTGCTCAATCTGGAGCCCGACCTGCAGGTGGTCGCCGAATTCGGCTCCGCCAGCGACGCCCTTGCCGGTCTGCCCGGCAGCGGGGCGCGGGTCTGTGTCTGCGACATCTCGATGCCCGACCAGTCGGGGCTGGAGCTGCTCAAGCAGCTCCCCTCCGGCCTTGCGGTGGTCATGCTCTCGGTGCACGACAGCCCCGCCCTCATCGAGCAAGCCTTGCAAACCGGCGCCAAGGGATTTCTCTCCAAGCGCTGCAGTCCGGACGAGCTGATCGCCGCTGTGCGTACCGCCGCTCAGGGGGGATGTTATCTGACACCGGACATCGCCCAGAAGCTGGCCAGCAGCAGCCGGGATCCCCTCACCAATCGGGAGCGGGAGATTGCCCAGTTGCTGGCACAGGGGCTGGAGGTGAAGGCCATCGCCGAGCAGCTTGGACTCTCCCCCAAGACGGTTCACGTCCATCGCGCCAACCTGATGGACAAGCTCAAGGTCAGCAACAACGTCGAGCTGGCCCACCGCATGCTGGATAGCTGGTGATCTCCCGTTTTGCCAGCTATGTCGCCATCGCGCTGGCGGCCTGCTTCATCTTTGCCGCCGGCTGGTTTTGCCTGTGGAGCATCAGCCTGCATCTGGCGGGCGGCCCGGCGCTGGCGGTGCTGCTGTTCCCCTTCGGCCTGCGCCTCGGCCTGCTGCTGCAAAGTCCCGGCCACTACTGGCCGCCGCTGTTGCTGTGCGAAGGACTGCTGCTCTACTGGCTCAATCTGGAGGTGGGGCTGCCCCACTGGCCTTGGCTGGTCGCGGGCAGTCTGCTGACCCTGCTACCGCTGCTGATTGCCCGTCGCCAGCAGGTGCGCAACGACTGGCAGCAACTGTTGCTGCTGCTCGCCACCGTCACGGCGGCGGCGCTGCTGCAAGCCCTGCTCTGGCATCTGGCGGGGGAAGATGGTCTTTCGGCCCTGCTGCTCAGCCTGACCGGCGGGCTGACGCTGACCTCCACCTGCATGCTGATCTGGCACTATCTCACCCGCGCCACCTGGGTACCGCTCGGCCCTGCGCTGGTGGATCAGCCGGTAGAGTGGCGCTTTCGCCATCTGGTCTGGTATCTGCTGCTGTTCGTATTGAGCCTCTGGCTGCAACTGGGATTGCCCAACTCGCTGGTGCGCTTCACCCCGTTTTGTCTCGCCATCCCCATCATCGCCATGGCGTGGCGCTACGGCTGGCAGGGGGCACTGCTCGCCACCCTTATGAACACCATCGCCCTGCTGGCCAGTCAGGCCTGGCATGATCACCCCCTCGATCTGCTGCTCTCCCTGCTGGCCCAGAGCCTCACCGGCCTGCTGCTCGGCGCCGGGATCCAGCGCCAGCGCGAACTCAATCAGGCGCTGACCCGCCAGCTCGCCCACAATCGCCAGCTCACCGAGCGGCTGCTAGAGACCGAGGAGAGCATCCGCAAGGAGGTGGCGCGCGAGCTGCACGACGACATCGGCCAGACCATCACCGCCATTCGTACCCAGGCCGGGATCGTGCGCCGCCTCGCTCCCGACAATGCCGGCGTGGGCCAGAGCAGCGCCCTGATCGACACACTGTCGCTCGGGATCTATGACGCGGTGCGCGGCCTGCTCGGGCGGCTGCGCCCGCGCCAGCTCGACGACATGACGCTGGAACAGGCGGTACGGGCGCTACTCAGAGAACTGGAGTTGGAGCGTCACGGCATCGTCACCCGGCTGGAGTGGCAGCTGGCGGATGGCGATCTCTCCGATGCCCAGCGGGTCACCCTGTTTCGGGTCTGTCAGGAGGGGCTCAACAACGTGGTCAAACATGCCAACGCCCACTCGGTCACCATTCGCGCCCGTGCCAGCGGCGAGCAGTTGCAACTGGTGCTGGAAGATGATGGCCGCGGCCTGCCGCAAAGCCGCCCGCAGCAGGGCTATGGCCTGCTCGGCATTCGCGAACGGGTACAGGCCCTCGGGGGCAGTCTGCAACTCTCCTGCATCCACGGCACCCAGCTGACGGTCAACCTGCCCAGTCGCAGACGGGAGGAGAGTCATGGCTAATCACCACCAGAGGGCCTGCCTGTGCTGAGTTTTATGAGAAGCGCACCGGCGCAACCGCCGATCCGCGAGCAAGCCGAGATCGACGCCACCTATCGTCACTGGCGGCTGCATCTGCTGCTGACCATGTATCTGGGCTACGCGGTTTTCTACTTCACCCGCAAGAGCTTCAACTTCGCCATGCCGGACATGCTGGCGAGCGGCATGCTGGACAAGTCCGATATCGGCATGCTTTGGACTCTGTTCTACATCACCTACGGCTGCTCCAAGTTCTTCTCCGGCATCATCAGTGACCGCGCCAACCCGCGCTACTTCATGGGGGTCGGACTGATGGCCACCGGCGTCATCAATATCCTGTTCGGCCTCTCGTCGGCACTCTGGATGTTTGCCGCCCTCTGGGTCGCCAACGCCTTCTTCCAGGGCTGGGGCTGGCCCCCCTGCTCCAAGCTGCTCACCAGCTGGTATTCGCGTACCGAGCGCGGCGTCTGGTGGTCGGCCTGGAACACCGCCCACAACGTCGGCGGCGCGCTCATCCCCCTTATCGTCAGCACCATCGCCCTGCAGCATGGCTGGCGCTACGGCATGATAGTGCCCGGCCTTATCGCCATCATCGCGGGGTTGTTCCTCTGCTGGCGACTGCGGGATACCCCGAGCGCCATGGGATTGCCAACAGTGGGCGAGTGGCGCAAGGATGCGATGGAGCTGGCCCAGCAGACCCAGGATGCGGGGCTCTCCCACCGCCAGATCCTGCGCAAATATGTGCTGGGCAACCCCTATATCTGGCTGCTCGCCTGCTGCTACGTGTTGGTCTATGTGGTACGCACCGCCATCAATGACTGGGGCAACCTCTACATGACCGAGCAGCGCGGCTTCAATCTGATGAGCGCCAACTCGGCCATCTCCATGTTCGAGGTGGGGGGCTTTATCGGTGCTCTGGTGGCGGGCTGGGGATCGGACAAGCTGTTCAACGGCAACCGTGGCCCGATGAACCTCATCTTTGCAGTGGGGATCCTGCTGGCGGTGGGGTCGCTCTGGCTGATGCCCTTCTTCAGCTATGTGATGCAGGCGGCCTGCTTCTTCACCATCGGCTTCTTCGTGTTTGGCCCCCAGATGCTGATCGGCATGGCGGCGGCGGAGTGCTCCCACAAAAATTCGGCGGGGGCGGCCACCGGCTTTGTTGGTCTCTTTGCCTACATGGGGGCGGCGCTGTCAGGCTATCCGCTGGCCAAGGTGATGGAGATCTGGCACTGGAACGGCTTCTTCGTGGTGATCTCGGTGGCGGCGGGCGTCTCGGCCCTGCTGCTGCTCCCCTTCCTCAAGGCGCAGGCACCGCGTCCCCAGCCTGCCGAGATAACGTAATACCGGACTGAACGGGAGTTACACCTCCCGACCAGCCTGACAGACCCGGTTCTTGCCTTGCCGCTTGGCGCTGTAGAGCGCATGGTCGGCCTGAGTGAACAGAGGGTCAAAGTGCCACTCCCCTTGCCAGTGGGAGAGTCCCATACTGACCGTGATGGAGAGCCCCCCCATGTCGCGGTTCGCGACCTCCTCCAGCAATCCCTCGCAGCGCTGCAGGGCCAGCACGCCGGGCTGCGAGAAGAGCAGCACAAACTCCTCGCCACCGAAACGACTGCACACCAGATCGGGCTGACTACCCAGATAGGCACCGAGCTCGGCCAGCACCCGATCACCCACCTCATGACCATGCTGGTCATTGATCTGCTTGAAATCATCGATGTCGAGCACCGCCAGCGCGCCACTGTCACCCCACTTTTGCTGCTTCAGCTGCTCCATAAAGCCACGTCGGTTGAGCAGACCGGTAAGAGGGTCGTGGCTAGCCTGCTGGCGCAGCGCCAGCGCACGGTACTGGGTACAGAGCAGCAGCACCCCGAAGGTGGAAAGATAGCTCCCCATCAGCATGGAGAGGAAGGGCAGCACATTGACCCCGCTCTTATCCATCAGCATCTGTACGTTGTCCTGCCAGAGGAACCAGAGCCGCATCAAGTAGAAGGCGTAGAGCAGCACGTTGACCAAGGTAAAGACCATCACCGCCGGCAGATAGTGGGGGTAACCGTGGCGCCAGACCAGATAGACGATCACAGCACCCAGCACCATGTAACTCAAGCAAGCCAGCAACACCCGGGATGCCATCCCCCCCTCCACAATGCACCAGCTCAGAAGCAGCAGATAGACCAGCATGAAGAGCCCCCCGGCACGCCAGTTCGGGGGCTGTCCGAAAAAGCGCTGCAGCGCCGGCGGCATCAACACAATGCAGAGCGTGATCAGGGTATTGGCCAGCCAGATGCCGGAGGAGCTGGGGAAAAATGCCTGTAACGAGAAAAGTATCTGGGCCACCAGCGCACAGAGACTGGACCACCACCATAACCCAATGCCCGGGATCTCCCGGTGGGTCGACCAGATAATGGAGAGCGTGATAAACCCGAGGCTATATCCCCCCAATGCCATCACCATCAGGGTAAATACATCCAGCTTCAGCAACAACGAGACATCCATATCAAAACCAGGCAGAGGGAGGTAAGTGAGTATATGAGAACCGTTTGCCAAGACCCAGAGACCCTGACTATTTTCACAATAAAAACATATTGTTCGTCTGTTTTTCACACCACCAGATAACTCACACCATTCCGCTATAGCAGGTTTGAGATATGCAAGAAAGATAAGCCCAACCAGACTCAAGCCACATACGAGCCCCTCTCTATGTAACAAAATGTCTTGGGGATAATTTGGGCTTGAACCCACCCCATTAGATAGATATGTTGTTTTCGTGTGATTTTATGAATGAAGCCATGAGCAATAAATGTCTCTAACCTGTTGAGTCTTCTGACACAATCTGTTTTTGGTACATTTTTCACTCAACCACTATTCATAGCATCTCATATGGGGCTTTTGTCCCGCTCAAGACATTCATCCTGTCTTGCCTGTTGCCGGATGCAGCAGTCTCTTGTGCCACGGAGTCGCACGGGATCAGGTTCAAGGCCGAACACACCACCGACAGAGACGTCACTTATGATCAAAAAACTGATTCTTTCTACCCTGCTGTTTTGCGGGATCGCCACGGCGGCCCCGACCCCAGCCCCTACTTCCACCCTGGATGCCGTGCTCGAACGCGGCGTGCTGCGAGTCGGCTTCGATGCCGGCTATCAACCCTTCGAGATGACCAACAAGCAGGGCCAGTACATCGGCTTTGACGTGGATCTCGCCAAGATGGTCGCCAAAGAGATGGGCGTGAAGGTCGAGTTCGTCAACACCGCCTGGGATGGCATCATTCCGGCGCTGCTGACTAACAAATTCGACGTCATCATGGGCGGCATGACCGTCACTCCCCAGCGCAACCTGCGGGTCAATTTCGCCGATCCTTACATCGTGGTCGGCCAGACCATAGTGCTGCGCAAAGAGAAGGCAGGCGAAATCAAATCCTTCACCGACCTCAACGACCCGAAATACAAGATCGCGGTCAAGCTCGGCACCACCGGCGAGCAGGCGGTCAAGCGCCTGATCCCCAAAGCCACCCTGCTGCAGTTTGAAACCCAGGATGACGCCAAGCTGGAAGTGATCAACGGCAAGGTCGATGCCTTCGTCTATGACCTGCCCTACAACGCCATCTTCGCATCCCAGAATCAGGGCGCCGTGGTGCACCTCGACAAGCCGTTCACCTTCGAGCCGCTGGCCTGGGCCATCCGCAAAGGGGATCAGGACACCCTCAACTGGTTCAACAACTACCTGCGCCAGATCAAGGGCGATGGCAGCTACGACCGTCTCTACAAGAAGTGGTTCGAATCCAACGCCTGGCTGAACCAGCTCAAATAACCTCCGGGGGGCGGCACATGCCGCCCCTGCACCACGCAGCTCCCCACACAATAACGAGAAGAGGTTGTGACTGTGCACACACCCAAACCGACAAGACAGATGGAAAAACAGCCCAATCAGCTACTCTGGCATGGGGTTTTCCTGCTGATGCTGCTGGTTGCCGTATTCGGCATCTACAAGGCTGTCCAGTCAGTGGATTACACCTGGCGCTGGGAACGCATTCCCCAATACATCGCCTATCAGGCGGAGCAGAAGAATCTGGCCGAATTTGACGGCACCGTGATGGCGGGCACCAGCGAGGCCGAGAAGGGCAAGCTGTTCCTGCAAGACGATCTCGACCCCAATGTGCGGCAAGCCATCGCCAGCACTGGCATACAAGTTGCCGAAGGGGATACCGTTTTTCGTGGCGATACCCTCGACACCCAACTGAGCTGGACCGCAGGCCCCATCGCCTGGGGCGTCTGGGTCACCGTCAAGCTCTCGCTGGTAGCAGGCATCTTCGCCATCCTGCTCGGCACCCTGGCCGGGCTGGCGCGCCTCTCCCCCAATCCCGCCCTGCGCAATCTGGCCATCACCTATGTGGAGCTGATCCGCGGTACACCGCTGCTGGTTCAGATCTTCATCGTCTACTTCTTTATCGGTACCGTGCTGAACCTCGATCGCTTCACCGCCGGGGTCGCCGCGCTGGCGGTCTTTACCGGCGCCTATGTGGCGGAAATCGTCCGCGCCGGTATCAGCTCCATCCACAAGGGGCAGATGGAGGCGGGCCGCAGCCTGGGTATGACGTCCGCCCAGACCATGCGCTATGTCATCCTGCCGCAGGCGTTCAAGCGGGTACTGCCACCGCTGGCGGGCCAGTTCATCAACCTCATCAAGGACTCCTCGCTGGTCTCGGTCATCTCCATCACCGATCTGACCAAGGCGGGGCGCGAGGTGGTCAGCTCCACCTTCAGCCCGTTCGAGGTATGGTTCACCGTGGCCCTGCTCTATCTGGTGCTGACCGGCACCCTCTCCTTCCTGGTACGCCGTCTCGAGGTGAAATATGCGCGCAGTAACTGATCCCATCATCAAAGCGACCGGCGTAGAGAAGTTCTACGGCAGCGAAGTGCACGCCCTGAAAAATGTCAGCACCCAGGTCGCCGAAGGGGAAGTGGTGGTGATCGTCGGCCCCAGCGGCTCGGGCAAATCGACTTTCCTGCGCACCCTCAACCAGCTGGAGACCATCAACGACGGCAACATAGTAGTCGACGGCATCTGCCTGACCGAGCCGGGCGATGTCAACAAGCTGCGGGAAGAGGTAGGCATGGTGTTCCAGTCCTTCAACCTCTTTCCCCACCTGACGGTGCTGGATAATATCTGCCTCGCTCCGCAGAAGGTGCGTGGCCTGTCGCGCCGTGAGGCCGAAGACAGAGCCAAGGCGCTGCTGCTGAAAGTGGGGCTGTCGGTGAAAGCAGCCAGCTATCCCTCCCAACTCTCCGGCGGTCAGCAACAGCGGGTGGCCATCGCCCGGGCGCTCGCCATGCAGCCACGCATCATGCTGTTTGACGAGCCCACCAGTGCGCTCGACCCCGAAATGGTGGGGGAAGTGCTGGATGTGATGAAGGGGCTGGCCCGCGAAGGAATGACCATGGTGGTGGTGACCCACGAGATGGGCTTTGCCCGTGAGGTAGCGGATCGGGTGCTTTTTATGGAGAGTGGCGAACTGCTGGTGGATGAAAAACCGGCCGACTTCTTCGACAATCCCCCCTCCCCACGCCTGCGCCAGTTCTTGAGTCAGGTGCTATAGCTGATACCCAAAGATGGATTATCGAGTTGTTGCACTGGGTGCTCAACTGACACATCAGCAGTTGCCACGATGCAAAGATAAAAAAATGGCAGCCATCAGGCTGCCATCGGGAGAGCACGATTCGGCGATCAGAGGGTCGCAGCGACTTCATCGGAGATGGAGCCGTTGTGATACACCTCTTGCACGTCGTCCAGATCTTCCAGCATGTCGATCAGACGCATCAGCTTGGGCGCAGTCTCTGCATCCAGCTCCGCTTCGGTGGAAGGGATCATGGTCACTTCGGCGCTCTGGGCCTTGAAGCCGGCAGCTTCCAGACCGTCCAGCACGGTACCGAAGTCGTTCGGGGTGGTGTACACCTCGATGGTGCCATCCTCTTCGGTGACCACGTCATCGGCGCCCGCTTCCAGCGCGGCATCCATCAGGGCATCTTCGTCTACGCCCACGAAGGTCAGCAGACCTTTCTTGCTGAACAGATAGGCTACGGAGCCGTCGGTGCCCAGGTTGCCACCGCACTTGCTGAAGGCGTGACGCACTTCGGCAACAGTACGGTTACGGTTATCGGTCAGGCACTCTACCATCACCGCAGAGCCAGCCGGGCCGTAACCTTCGTACACGATGGTCTCGAGCTGTTCGCCATCGCCACCACCGGCGCCACGCTGAATGGCACGGTTGATGGTGTCGCGGGTCATGTTGTTGGTCAGGGCGGCAGTCACCGCAGCACGCAGACGCGGGTTGTTGGCCGGATCGGCATCACCCAGACGCGCGGAGGTAGTGATTTCGCGGATCAGTTTGGTGAAGATCTTGCCACGCTTGGCGTCCTGAGCTGCCTTGCGGTGTTTGATGTTGGCCCATTTACTGTGACCTGCCATAGAGACTCTCCGTTATTTTTTAAATGTCAGTAACACTGATCATGACTAACCCAAGGGAAACACAGAGGCCGCACGGCGGCGGCCTCCGGTGCCGGTATCGGCTTACTCGTCGCCCTTGACGGTGGTTGCAATCGCCAGCTCACCCAGTTGGGCGGCATTGGCAAGGCTGGGGGCGTCTGTCATCAGACAGGCAGCCGCGGTCGTTTTCGGGAAGGCGATGACGTCCCGAATGTTTTCGGTGCCGGTCAGCAGCATGCTGAGACGGTCCAGACCGAAGGCCAGACCGGCGTGCGGCGGAGTACCGTACTTCAGCGCATCCAGCAGGAAGCCGAACTTCAGGCGCTGCTCGGCCGGGGTGATACCCAGGATATCGAACACGGTGGATTGCATCTCGCTGTTGTGGATACGGACAGAGCCGCCACCCACTTCGTAGCCGTTGATCACCATGTCGTAGGCGTTGGCGTAAGCACCCACAGGGTTGGCTTTCAGCTCGGCCGGGCTCATGTTGCTCGGCGCGGTGAACGGGTGGTGCATGGCGGCCAGACCACCTTCACCATCTTCCTCGAACATCGGGAAGTCGATGACCCATAGCGGTTTCCAGCTGTTCTCCAGCAGGCCCAGATCGCGACCCACTTTCAGACGCAGGGCGCCCATGGCATCGCAGACCACTTTCTTGCTGTCAGCGCCAAAGAAGATGATGTCGCCGTCGGCAGCGCCGGTACGAGCCAGGATCTCGCGCACGATGGCGTCAGAGAGGAACTTGGCAACCGGAGACTGCACGCCTTCGATACCATTGGCCGCTTCGTTGACCTTCATCCAGGCCAGGCCCTTGGCACCGTAGATGCCGACAAACTTGGTGTATTCGTCGATCTGCTTGCGAGAGAGCTCGGCACCACCCGGGACTTTGAGGGCAGCCACACGGCCTTTCGGATCGTTGGCGGGGCCAGCGAACACGGCGAACTCGACAGCAGTCAGCAGATCAGCCACATCGACCAGCTCCATTGGCAGACGCAGGTCCGGCTTGTCGGAGCCGTAGCGACGCATGGCTTCGTCGAAGGTCATGATCGGGAAGTCGCCCAGATCCACGTTCAGGATGTGCAGCCACAGTTTGCGGATCATCTCTTCCATCACTTCACGCACCTGCGGCGCGGTCATGAAGGAGGTCTCCACGTCGATCTGGGTGAATTCCGGCTGGCGGTCGGCACGCAGGTCTTCGTCACGGAAGCACTTGACGATCTGGTAGTAGCGATCGAAGCCGGACATCATCAGCAACTGCTTGAACAGCTGGGGGGATTGCGGCAGAGCGTAGAACTTGCCCTTGTGCACGCGGCTCGGCACCAGATAGTCACGGGCCCCTTCCGGGGTGGCCTTGGTCAGCATCGGGGTCTCGATATCGAGGAAGCCGTGCTCGTCCATGAAGCGGCGTACGAAGGCGCTGGCCTTGGCACGGGTCTTCAGGTACTTGGCCATCTCGGGACGACGCAGATCCAGGTAGCGATACTTGAGGCTGATCTCTTCGCTGTTGACCTGATTGAAGTCCAGTGGCAGCGGCTCGGCACGGTTGATGATGTTGAGTTCGTGAGCGAACACTTCGATGGCACCAGTGGCCATGTCGCTGTTGCGCTGGGACTCGGGACGGGTGCGCACCACGCCGGTCACCTGGATGCAGAACTCGCCGCGCAGCTCGGAGGCCAGGGCGAACGCATCCGGCTTGTCCGGATCGAAGAACACCTGAACGATCCCTTCCCGGTCGC
>Ga0247725_1000335_pt1 | contig 40815 bp, 30 predicted proteins | sample OKSTACKMCFT3sol_FD_183021 | JGI IMG/M metagenome (GOLD analysis project Ga0247725, IMG submission 183021) | Subsurface sediment microbial communities from gas well in Oklahoma, United States - OK STACK MC-FT3-sol | ecosystem: Environmental > Terrestrial > Deep subsurface > Rock core/Sediment...
AGTAGTCGATTTCGCGGTTTATCGGTCGAAAGCGGCTCATACAGTCAGGTTCCAGGAGCGATGCGCAATTCTACCGGCGAGGGGAAAAGTCCGACAGGCTGCTAGGGTGAAACGGCAGAGCCTAGCAGACATCGACGCCCGCACCGACAGCCCGCGACCGGAGGAGGCGCTCGACAAGCGTGGCGAGGGCTGCTTGACTCGCCGCCTTTGCGAATCCGGGAACGCCCTCCGATGAGCCAGACCTTCCACGGCAGTTGCCTGTGCGGCGCGCTGCACTACCGACTGTCCTCGCCCCCGCGCGCACTCTCTCACTGCCACTGCGGCCAGTGTCGCAAGGCCCATGGCGCGGCATTCGCCAGCTATGGCAGCGTCCCCGTCGCGGACCTGCACATCGACCGCGGCGCCGACCTGCTCGCCGCGTTCCGCTCCTCACCCGCCGTGCTCCGGCGCTTCTGCTCGCGCTGCGGCTCGCCGCTGTTCTGGTCGAGGAGCGAAGGCGAGTTCGCCGACTGGGTATCGGTCGCCCTCGGCAGCCTGGACACGCCCTTCCCGGCGGCGAAACAGAAGCATGTCCAGGTCGCATCGATGGCCTGCTGGTGCAGGATCGCCGACGACTGGCCGCGTTTCGACTGAAGTCCGCCCGCGATCCGCCGGCCGGTGCCTGTTTTTTCGCCGGCAAGGCCCGGGCCTGGGGTACCATGCCGCGCCCTTCGCCGCCGGTCCTTGCCGCCCATGTCCGCCACCGCGCTGTACACCGACCTGTCCCACTATTACGACCTGATGTGCGCCGACATCGACTACCAGGCGCAGAGCCACTGCGTGCGTCGCCTGCACCAGTTGTTCGGCAACCAGGGCCGGCGGCACCTGGACCTGGCCTGCGGTACCGGCCCTCACGTGCGGCACTTCCTCGATTTCGGCTATCGCAGCGCCGGCCTGGACATCAACCAGCCGATGCTCGACCTCGCCCGACAGCGCTGTCCCGAAGCGCACTTCAGCCGGCAGGACATGGCCGGCTTCCAGGTGGACGAGCCGCTGGACCTGATCACCTGTTTCCTCTATTCGATCCACTACAACGCAGGGCTGGAGCGCTTGCGCGCATGCCTGGCCAGCGTGCATGGCGCACTGGCGGATGGCGGCGTGTTCTGTTTCAACACGGTGGACAAGGGGCAGATCGACAATCGCGCGTTCGTCCGCCATTCCGTGGAGCATCGAGGCAGCCGCTTCACCTTCGGTTCCGGCTGGTACTACAGCGGCGAGGGCGAGCGCCAGGCGCTGCGCCTCGGTATCGAGAAAACCACGGACGGAACGACCCAGACCTGGGAGGACGAACACCCCATGGTCGCCCTCGGCTTCGCCGAGCTGCAGCACCTGTTGCAGACGCATTTCGAGGTGCAGGTCTTCGAACACGACTACGAACGGATCACGCCCTGGGCCGGCAGCTCCGGGAATGCCCTGTTCGTCTGCGTGAAGCGCTAGCCTCCGGATATCCTGGCGCAAACGTGACGATCAGGCTGGCACGGGCGGGGCAGCGTTTCACAGGGGGCTGCGGAGGATTCTTCGTCGCTTTCGGCACGCTGCGTCCGACCCGCTAGAGGCCTGCCTGGCCGACGATCCGTGCGCGCCTTCTCGGCTAGACCAAGGTCGCAAAGACCCCGCCGGCCATCTGTGACACCTTCGCGCGCTTTTTTACCCCCGCTGTCGAGAGTCACCGCATGTCCTCCCCGTTTTCCCCCCGTTCGCCCCGCACCCTTCGCGGCCTGGGCGCCCTCGCCCTGTGCGGCGGATTCGTCGCCCCGGCCCCTGCCGCCTTCCTCGAGGACGGCAGCGCGCGCCTGGAAGCGCGCACCGTCTACTTCAACCGCGACTTCCGCGACGGCAGCTCGGCCAACCCGCAGGGCGCCTCCAAGCGCGAGGAAGCCGCGCAGGGCTTCATCCTCGACCTGCGCTCGGGCTATACCGAGGGCGCGCTGGGCTTCGGCGTGGATACCCTGGCGATGCTCGGGATCAAGCTCGACTCCAGCCCCGCGGACAGCAACAGCGGCCTGCTGCCTTCCAGCGGCCACGATCCGCGTCGCTCGGTCGACCAGTACGCCAAGGCCGGCGTTGCCGGCAAGATGCGCTTCTCGCAGACACAGTTCAGGTACGGGGCGATGCTGCCGGACATGCCGTTGCTGAAATACAACGACGGACGCCTGCTGCCGACCCTGTTCCACGGCGCCCAGCTGACCAGCGAGGAGATCGCCGGGCTCAGGTTCTCCGCCACCCGCCTGGAGCGCTACACCGCGCGGGACTCCAGCGACGCCCAGGACATCCGCCTGCACTGCAAGAACAAACGCTACGCCTGCGACACCACCGGCAACCGCTTCGACGCCTACCAACTCGACTACCAGGTCAACGACGGCCTGCTGCTGCAATACGCCCAGGGCGGCCTGCGCAACGTCTATCGCCAGCGCTACCTCGGTGCCGTGGGCAAGCGGCAGGTCGGCGCCGGCAAGCTGAGCGCCGACCTGCGCTGGTTCGACAGCGAGGACGCCGGCGCGGCCCGCGCCGGCAAGATCGACAACCGCGCCCTCAGCCTGCTGCTCGCCTACGCCCAGGGCGGCCACACGCTCAGCGCCGGCTGGCAGCGGATGAACGGCGCCAGCTCGATGCCCTACCTCGACGGCAGCAATCCGTACCTGGCCAACTACCTGCAGGTGAACGACTTCGCCAACCCCGAGGAACGCTCCTGGCAACTGCGCTACGACTTCGACCTGCGCAGCGTCGGCGTGCCCGGCCTGAGCTTCATGACCCGCTACGTCAACGGCGACCATATCCGCCTGGCCAACGGCGACGAGGGCAAGGAATGGGAGCGCGACATCGAGCTGAAGTACATCGTGCAGAGCGGCCGCTTCAAGGACCTCAGCCTGCGCCTGCGCAACGCCACCTACCGCACCGACTTCGAGCGCTCGGCGCGCGACGTGGACGAGGTGCGCCTGATCGCCAGCTACAACCTGTCGCTGTTCTGAGCCGTCGCGCCGGAACGCACGCCGGCGCGACGCTCCGGCGGTTCAGACCGCCAGGGCGCGTTCGCGCAGCTCGACGTTGAGGATGCGGTCGTTCTCCGAGTAATCCACCGGGCAATCGATCACATGCACCCCAGGCGTGCCCAGGCAGCGCTCCAGCAGCGGCAGGAAGCCCTCGGCACTGTCGACCCGGTGGCCGTGGGCGCCGTAGGCCTCGGCGTAGTGCACGAAGTCCGGGTTGCCGTAGTCCAGCCCGAAGTCGGCGAAGCCCATGTTCGATTGCTTCCAGCGGATCATCCCGTAGCCGTTGTCGCGCAGGATGATCACCGTCAGGTTCATCTTCAGCCGCACCGCGGTTTCCAGTTCCTGGCTGTTCATCATGAAGCCGCCATCGCCGCACACCGCGACGATCGGCCGGTCCGGGTAGACCAGGTGCGCGGCCATCGCCGAGGGCAGGCCGGCGCCCATGGTGGCGAGGGCGTTGTCCAGCAGCACGGTGTTGGGCATGTGTGCCTTGTAGTTGCGGGCGAACCAGATCTTGTACATGCCGTTGTCCAGGGCGACGATGCCCTGCGACGGCAACGCCCGGCGCACGTCGGCCACCAGGCGCTGCGGATAGAGCGGGAAGCGCGGGTCGTCGGCGCCTTCGGCGACCTGCGCCTCGTTGGCCTCGCGAATCGCCAGCAGGCGGGTGAAGTCCCAGTGCGCGGTATCGTCCAGCGCCTCGCCGATCTGCCAGATGGCGTTGGCGATGTCGCCCACCACTTCGATCTGCGGGAAATACACCGGGTCCACCTCGGCGGAACGGAAGTTCACGTGGATCACCTCGGTACCGCCGCGAACCATGAAGAACGGCGGCTTCTCGATCACGTCGTGGCCGACGTTGACGATCAGGTCGGCCGCCTCCACCGCGCGATGCACGAAGTCGCCGGCGGACAGCGCGGCGTTGCCGAGGAAGCGCGGGTGACGCTCGTCGACCACGCCCTTGCCCATCTGGGTGGTGACGAAGGGAATGCCGGTCTTGTCGATCAGTTGCTTGAGGACCTTGGCGGTCATCTTGCGGTTGGCCCCGGCGCCGATCACCAGGATCGGGCTGCGCGCGGCGCGCAGCTTCTCCACCGCGGCGCAGATCGCCTTGTATTCCGCCAGCGGCCGGCGGCTCAGGCTCGGCGGGATGGGCAGGCTGTCGGTCTGCTCGGCGGCGATGTCCTCCGGCAGCTCCAGGTGCACCGCGCCGGGCTTCTCTTCCTCGGCCAGGCGGAACGCCTCGCGGACCCGCGAGGGAATGTTGTCGGCGGAGGCCAGTTGGTGGGTGTACTTGGTCAGCGGCTGCATCATGCCGACCACGTCGAGGATCTGGAAGCGGCCCTGCTTGGACTTCTTGATCGGCTTCTGCCCGGTGATCATCAGCATCGGCATGCCGCCCAGGTAGGCGTAGGCGCCGGCGGTGACCAGGTTGGTGGCGCCCGGGCCGAGGGTCGACAGGCTGACCCCGGTCTTGCCGGTGAGGCGCCCGTAGGTGGCGGCCATGAAGCCGGCCGATTGTTCGTGGCGGGTGAGCACCAGCCGGATCTGCGACTTGCGCAGGGACTCCAGCAGGTCGAGATTCTCCTCGCCGGGAATTCCGAAGACGTACTGCACGCCCTCGTTTTCCAGGCATTGCACAACCACATCGGCTGCCTTGGCCATCTGCGTTCTACCTCGGGTGGTGGCGGTTCTGACCGCTCGAACACTGCGCCCCTCGCGTCTCGCTGTCCAGCCCCTCCCGGCCGGCGGAAGGCTCTGGCGCCGGCTTCGCCGGCAAGCGAACGCCGCTCCCGCCATTAGCGCAGCTGAACCCGACCACCCGATCATCAGCACAGCTAATAATTCATTCGCTGATTTCATGGTGAGGGCGGAGCCCGGATGGTAAAAATCCACCTACCGCTTTACGCGCCGGCCAAGCCGAATGCCCCGCCCCCTCCATCTCACCGAACCCTGAAGACGACCATGCCCGAGCACGCCCCGATCCTCCCCGTCATCGCCGCCGAGGTGGCCGCCCTCGCCCCCGGTTTCCGCGCCCTGAGCCTCACCGTCGAGGCGGCGCCGATCGTTCGTCCGGAAATCGCCGACCGCGCCGTAGAGCGCGCCTGCCAGGCGCTGGCGCGTGGCGAACCGGACTGGGCCGAGGCGCACCTGGCAGCCTGGGCCGAGGCGTTCCGCCGCTTCGGCGCCAAGCCGCAGCGCACCCCCTGCTCCGCCGAAGCCCTGCGCAAGCGTGCGCTGCGCGACGGTGGGCTGCCGAGCATCGACCCGGTGGTGGACCTGTACAACGCCATCAGCGTGCAATTCGCCATTCCGGTAGGCGGCGAGAACCTCGCCGCCTATGCCGGCACGCCGCGCCTGGTGGTCGCCGACGGCAGCGAGACCTTCGACACCCTGAAGAACGGCGAGGCGGTCGACGAATCCCCCGACCCCGGCGAGGTGGTCTGGCGCGACGACCTCGGCGTCACCTGCCGCCGCTGGAACTGGCGCCAGGGCGTGCGCACCCGCCTGGACGCCAGCGCCCAGCGCATGTGGTTCATCCTCGAGAGCCTGCCGGAAATGCCGCTGGCGGCCCTGCACGAAGCGGGCGGCCTGCTGCTCGACGAATTGCGCCTGATGATGCCCGGCATGCGCGCCGACTCGCACCTGCTGTGCGTGGCGACGGAACCCACCGACAGCGTATAAGGGCCGAGTCCCCGAGGAGAACAGAACATGTACCTGCCTTCGCATTTCGAAGAGTCCGACCCGCAGGCGCTGCACGCGCTGATCCGGGACTATCCGCTGGGCCTGCTGGTCAGCCACGGCGAAGCGGGCCTGGACGCCAACCACCTGCCGTTCGAGCTGAGCCCGGAGAAGGGCGCGCAAGGCACCCTGGAAGCCCATGTCGCGCGCAACAACCCGGTTTGGAGCGAGCTGCGCGACGGCGACGAGGTGCTGGTGGTGTTCCGCGCCGGCGATGCCTACATCTCGCCGCAGTGGTACCCGAGCAAGCAGGAGCACCACCGCCAGGTGCCGACCTGGAACTACCGGGTGGTCCACGCCCACGGCCGGGTGCGGATCCGCGACGACGAACGCTATGTGCGCGGACTGGTGGCGCGCCTGACCCGCACCCACGAGGCGACCCAGGAAACGCCCTGGAAAATGACCGACGGCCCCGCCGACTACATCGACGAGATGCTCCGGCTGATCGTCGGCATCGAAATCGAGATCACCCGCCTGGTCGGCAAGTTCAAGCTCAGCCAGAACAAGGAAGCCCGCGATATCCGCGGCGCCAGCGCAGCGCTGCTGGCGCGCGGCGAACAGGCGATCGGCGCGGCCATGGACGATTGCGCCGCCCGGCGCGACGGCTGAGGTTCAGGCCTCGCCCGGCTGCGGCCGGTGGTGGACGAACTCGACCACCGTGCCGTCCGGCAGCAGCGCATTGAAGCAGGCGCCGGTGGGCGCGCGCGCCGGCCCGAAGATGATCTGCGCGCCGGCAGCCAGCAACCGCCGGTGATAGGGCTCGATGTCGTCCACCAGCAGGGTGCCAGTGGTGCTGCGGAACGGCGCCAGCGCCTCGTCGCTGCCCTCCAGCAGGAGGAAGGCGCCGACCGCGGCGAGTGTCAGGCGTTTCTCGGGAAAGTCGAAGCGCATGTCGTGGGCGACGCCCTGCAGGTCTTCGTAGAAAGCGATGGCCGCATCGATGCTGCCCGGTTCCAGGTAGACACGGATGAACACCCGCGGCTCGGCGAAACCGGACGAGTCGTTGACGCGACGCCAGAGAAAAGGCTGGGACATGGCGCAGGACCTCCGCAGGCCAGGGCGAAAGGTCCGTTCTAGCATGCCGGCCGCGTCCGGCGAAACGCCCTCATTTCGTCGAGCGGACGTTGCCGTAGCGCACTTCTTTCGACGGTGGGTAGCCGTAGAAGGCGGTGTAGCACTTGCTGAAGTGGCTGGGCGAGACGAAGCCGCAGGCGACCAGGACCTCCAGCATGGTCAGGTCGGAATGTTGCAGCAGGCGCCGGCACTCGGTGATCCGCAACTCCAGGTAGTAGCGCACCGGCGTGGTTCCGAGCTGCTGCTGGAACAATCGCTCGATCTGCCGCCGCGAGCGCCCCACGTAGTGGGCGAGCTGCTCCTGGCTGAGCGGTTCCTCGATATTCGCCGCCATCAGGTTGATCACTTCGCGCAGCGGCTCGCTCATCTTCTCGTGCAGGGCGGGGCGCACCCGCCGGTAGCGCGACTCCTCGAAGGCGAGGATATCCACCACCGCCTCCACCAGGTCGCGCCCGTGGCGCCGGGCGATCCACTCCAGCGCCAGGTTGAAGGCGCCGGTGGGGCTGGCCGCGGTCAGGCGGTCGCGGTCGACCATATAGCTGTCGCTGGTCACCTGGCTGTTGCGGGCGATCTCGGCGAGGGCGGCGCGGTGCTCGGGATGGATGCAGCAGCGGTAGCCATCCAGCAGGCCGGCGTCGCCGAGGAACCAGGCACCGTTCCACAGCCCGGCCAGGGCGACGCCGCGCGACGCCACGTCCTGCAACGCTTCCCGCAGCGCGGCGGACGAGCGCAGGGGCGTGCGCAAACCGCCGCAGACCACCAGCAGGTCGAGTCCTTGCAACGCCGCCGAGGCGAGCGCCAGGTCCGGGCAGATCAGCAACCCGAGGTCGCTGGTCACCGGCTCGCCGCTCAGGCTGAAGTTGCTCACCGCGAAGGACTCGCTGCGGATCAGGTTGGCGGTCACCAGGGTGTCCAGCGCCTGGGTGAAGGCCGGCAGGGAAAAGTGTTCGAGCAGCAGGAAGCCCACCCGTGCCCGTGCCGAGCCCCCCTCCCCGGCCCCGGTGAACCTGAGGTTCTGCCCTTGCAGGGCGGCGCTGAAACGCCTTCTTTCCATCGATTCGTGCCTCTTGTTCTTCTTGTTCCCGGCCAGCGGGCCGCGACGCCTGCCGTCGCGGCGAAAACCCCGGGCGCTCCATCATATGCGCAAGCCATGTGACTTGGCGCCTTCCTGGCGCGCCGGGGGAATATGCTCAAATACGCCCTCGGGGGGCTGCCCCTTTCGCACGCCACGGCGTCAGCGGAAACAGCGCGGACGAACGGTACGGAAACGCCCCGAAAAACCTGTAGACATATTGTCTAACAGAATCCTATAGTCATTATACAAACTGTAGACACAGCCCATGACAAGTAGAAAGGCCTCCATGAAAGCCCAACCCGACGTCGACTCGAACAGCGCCGATGCCCCCTTCGACCGCAAGGCGGTGCTGGGCGATGCGCTGCGCCGGCGGATCCTGAGCATGGAACTGGCGCCCGGCGCGGTCGTCGACGAACTCGCCCTGTGCGACGAGTTCGGCCTCTCGCGCCCGCCGGTGCGCGAACTGCTGCGGCAGATCGCCGCCGAGGGCTACATCGAACTGGAAGCCAACCGTGCGCCGCGCGTCGCGGCCATGAGCCACGACTCGCTGCACGCCTTCTTTCTCGCCGCGCCGCTGATCTACATCGCCACCACGCAACTGGCGGCCACCCATGCCAGCGAAGCGGAGATCGAGACGCTCAAGGCGATCCAGGAAGATTTCCGCAAGGCCATCGAAGAGAGGCATGTGGAAAACCGCGTCATCCACAACGACGCCTTCCACCTGGAGATCGGCAGGATGGCCCACAACGACTACCTCATGCCGAGCCTGCGCCGCTTGCTGATCGACCATGCGCGGCTGGGCAAAATCTTCTACCGCCATCCGACCACCGACGACATGCAACGCGACCTGGAACTCGCCTGCGACCAGCACGACCAGATCGTCGATGCCATCCAGCGGCGCGATCCGGATGCGGCGGCGGAGATCGTCCGCGCGCATTTCGAGCTGTCGCGCCGGCGCATGGCCGAGTACGCGGCGCCGGCCGGAGTGGAGGTGGCGCTGGTCTACGAGGGTTAGCGAGCCCCCGCGCCACGGCCCCGCCCGAGAAGCGGAGGCGGTCACGCAGGGGATGGTTACCGGGTTCCAATAACAAGAGTCAGGTCCCTGCGATGACGAAAGTAACCCACCTTCCGGCCGACGACCGTTCCTGCGGCTGGTATCACCTCAGCCCGCCGCGGCGGCCGAAGCCGGCCCACTACGGCAGGAGCGCCGCCCGTTGGGTGGTGGTCGGCGCCGGCTTCACCGGCCTCGCCGCCGCGCGCCAGCTGGCGCTGCATTTTCCCGACGAGGAGATCGTCCTGGTCGAGGCCCAGGAAGTCGGCTTCGGTACCGCCGGGCGCAACGCCGGCTTCGCCATCGACCTGCCCCACGACATCGGCGCAGACGACTACATCGGCGACATAGCGACCGCCCGGATCGGCCTGAAGCTCAATCTCGCCGGCCAGTCGCTGCTCCGCGAACAGGTGCAGCGCCATGCCATCGACTGCCAGATGAAGGCCTGCGGCAAGTACCAGGCGGCCGTCGAGGCGCGCGGAGTGGCTGTGCTCGACGCCTACCGGCGCGGCCTCGATCGGCTCGGCCAGGCCTACGAGGTGATCGAGGCGGACGACCTCCCGGGACACATCGGCACCGCTTTCTATCGCAAGGCCCTGTTCACCCCCGGTACCCTGCTGGTGCAGCCCTCGGCCCTGGTCAAGGGCCTGGCCCACAGCCTGCCGGGCAACGTCAGCCTCTACGAACACACACCGATCACCGCCGTGGAATATGGCGACAGGACCCTGCTGAGCCATCCCCACGGCAGCATCCTGGCCGACCGCCTGGTCCTCGCCAACAACGCCTTCGGCATGAGCTTCGGCTTCCTCCAGGGGCGGATGCTGCCGATCTTCACCTACGCCAGCCTGACCCGGCCGCTCGATGCCGAGGAGCAGGCCCGCCTCGGCGGGCGCCCCTACTGGGGCCTGATCCCGGCCGACCCTTACGGCACCACGGTGAGGCGTACCCCGGACAACCGCCTGCTGATCCGCAACAGCTTCAGCTTCAACCCTGACGGACGCAGCGCCGGGAAGTACCTTGAGCGCTTCGCCGTACGCCATCGCGCCTCGTTCCGCCAGCGCTTCCCGATGCTCCCGGAAGTCGGCTTCGACTACACCTGGGGCGGCTCGCTGGCGCTGTCGAGGAACCACATGGGGCACTTCGGCGAGCTGGCGCCCAACGTCTATGGCGCCCTGTGCTGCAACGGCCTGGGGGTAACCCGCGGGACCGTCACCGGGAAGCTGCTGGCCGACTGGCTGGCGGGCGAACGCAACGAGCTGATCGACTTCCTGCTGCGCGCGCCCGGTCCCAGCGGCAATCCACCCGAACCACTCCTTTCCCTTGGCGTGAACCTCAACCTGAGGTGGGGGCAGTATCGAGCAGGTAGAGAAAGCTAGGCATCCCTAGTAACGCGCCCACGGGCGCCGACTTCGATTCAGACGGCCATTGAAGACCGGAGCTGGAGAGCGTTCCAGCCTCGCGGATTCGCTCGGCCCGAATTCACCGGCAGCGGTTAGAACCAGGAGACAATAATGACAAATCCTACGACCTCGATCGAAGACGTACCCCTCAACGCCTTCCACCGGCTGTTGACCCTGCGCTCCGGCGGCGGCTCCTTCGTCGACGGCTACGTGCTGAGCATCATCGGCGTGGCGATGCTGCAGATGACCGCGGCATTGCAACTAAACAGTTTCTGGCAGGGCATGATCGCCGCCTCGGCGCTGGTCGGCATCTTCTTCGGCGGTTTCCTCGGCGGCTGGCTGACCGACCGCCTGGGCCGCCGCAGGCTGTTCTTCGTCGGCCCCAGCCTGTTCGTCCTCGCTTCCCTGGCGCAGTACGGGGTCGACTCGGCGGCGGCGCTGTTCGTCCTGCGCTTCCTGATCGGCGTGGCGGTGGGCATCGAGTACCCGGTCGCCACCGCCTTGCTGGTGGAGTTCCTGCCGAAGAAGTATCGCGGACCGCGCCTGGCCACCCTGACCATCCTCTGGTTCGCCGGCGCCGCCTTCGCCTACCTGGTCGGCGACCTGATCCTGCGCAGCGGCGGCGAGGACGCCTGGCGCCTGGTACTGGCCAGCACCGCGGCGATCGGTGCCGTGCTGTTCCTGCTACGCATCGGCACCCCCGAGTCGCCGCGCTGGCTGCTGAGCAAGGGCCGCGACGCGGACGCAGAGCGGGTCATCCGCCAGGTCTACGGAGAAGCCTTCTCGCTGGAGAACCTGCCCGAACAGGCGCTGGAACGGAAGGTCACCATCTGGCACCTGCTCTACGCCGGCTACGGCAAGCGCATGCTCTTCGTCACCCTGTTCTGGACCTGCTCGGTGATCCCCGTGTTCGCCGTCTACGCCTTCGCGCCCAAGGTGCTGCTGGCGCTGAACCTGAAGGGCGACTGGGCCTCCTACGGTTCGGTGGCGATCACCCTGCTGTTCGTCATCGGCTGCATCATCGCCACCCGCCTGATCAACCGCATCGGCCGGCGCTGCATGCTGCTGCACAGCTTCCTCTGGTCCGGCCTGGCGCTGCTCGGGCTGGGCGTCTTCCACGCCGGCTCGGAGGCGACCATCCTCGGCCTGTTCGGTGCCTACGCGCTGTTCATCGGCGGCGCCCAGGTGCTGCAACTGGTCTACCCGAACGAACTGTTCCCCACCGAGATCCGCGCCTTCGCGGTCGGCGTCGGCACCTCGTTATCGCGCGTCGGCGCCGCGGTGGGCACCTACCTGGTGCCGCTTTCCCTGGAAACCCTGGGTACCGCCCAGACCATGTACGCCGCCGCGCTGGTGACCCTGCTCGGGCTGCTCGTGACCTGGGCCCTGGCGCCGGAAACCCGTTCGCTGAACCTGCAGCAGGCGGCTTCGCTCACCTGAACCACCCGCCGCGGCAGCGTCCGCCGGGTGCGCCGCGGCCCAGCATCCCACAGGAGGAACCCCCGTGAAATTCGAAGGTATCTATACCCCCGCCATCACCCCGCTGAGCGCCGACGGCAGCATCGACACCCAGGCCTTCGCCGAGGTCCTGGAGTTTCTCGTCGAGTCGAAGGTGCACGGCATCGTGATCGGCGGCTCCACCGGCGAGTACTACGCGCACACCGCCGAGGAACGCCTGGCCCTCGCCGCCCACGCCAGCGAAGTCATCGCCGGGCGCCTGCCGCTGGTGGTGGGAACCGGCGCGATCCGCACCGAGGACTCGCTGGCCTACGCCGAAGCCGCCCGCGCCATCGGCGCCGACGCCATCCTGGTCGGCTCGCCGCCCTACGCGCTGCCGACCTCGCGGGAGATCGCCGAGCACGTGCTGGCGGTGGATCGCGCCGCCGGCCTGCCGATCATGCTCTACAACTATCCGGCGCGGATGGGCGTGGAGATGGACGAGGCGTTCTTCGCCGCCGTCGCCGGCTGCCGCAACATCGTCGCGATCAAGGAAAGCTCCGGCTCCACCGCGCAATTGCACCGCCTGGCCTGCCGCCACCCGCGGATCGCCTTGTCCTGCGGCTGGGACGACCAGGCCCTGGAGTTCTTCGCCTGGGGCGCGCGCAGTTGGGTCTGCGCCGGCTCCAACTTCATCCCTGGCGAACACCTCGCCCTGTACCAGGCCTGCGTGGTCGAGAACGACTTCGCCAAGGGCCGGCGCATCATGGCGGCGATGATGCCGCTGATGGACTTTCTCGAAAGCGGTCACTTCGTCCAGTCGATCAAGCACGGCTGCGAACTGGCCGGCCTGCGCGCCGGCGGCGTACGTGCGCCGCTAAAGGCGCTGGACGAGGCCGGCAAGGCGGCACTGGCGGAGATCGTCGCCAGGCTCAAGGGCGAGGTCGCGCGGATCGTCGAGGGTGGCCGCCATGACTGAGCTGCTGAGCCGGGAGGAATACGCGGCCATCGCCGCGACGCTGGACCTTCCCCAGCGCGCCTTCATCGACGGAGGGTTCCGCGATGCCTGCGGCGGCCGCACCTTCGCCTCGACCAACCCGGCCACCGGCGAGCTGCTGGCGCAGGTCGCCGCCTGCGACGCGGAGGACGTCGGGCACGCCGTGGCCAGCGCGCGGCGGGCGTTCGAGGACGGCCGCTGGCGCTCGCGCACGCCCGCCGAGCGCAAGGCGGCGCTGCTGCGCCTGGCCGAGCTGCTGGAAGAGCACCTGCTGGAACTGGCGGTGATGGAGAGCCTCGACAGCGGCAAGCCGATCCGCGAATGCCAGCACACCGACCTGCCGGAAACCATCAATACCCTGCGCTGGCATGCCGAACTGATCGACAAGATCTACGACAGCACCGCCCCGGTCGGTTCGGCGGCGCTGGCCATGGTGGTGCGCGAGCCGATCGGCGTGGTCGGCCTGGTGCTGCCGTGGAACTTCCCGCTGCTGATGCTCGCCTGGAAGATCGGCCCGGCGCTGGCGGCAGGCTGCTCCGTAGTGGTCAAGCCGGCCCCCGAGACCAGCCTGACCGCCCTGCGCGTCGCCGAACTGGCCAGCCAGGCGGGGATCCCCGCCGGGGTGTTCAACGTGGTCCCCGGCGGCGGCCGCGAGGCCGGCGAACCGCTGGGCCGCCACCCGGACGTGGCGATGGTCAGCTTCACCGGCTCCACCGCGACCGGCCGCCTGTTCCTCAAGTACGCCGCCGAGTCCAACCTCAAGCGGGTGGTACTGGAGTGCGGCGGCAAGAACCCGGCGGTGGTGATGAACGATGTCGAGGACCTCGACCTGGTGGCGCAACACGTGGTCAACGGCGCGTTCTGGAACATGGGCGAGAACTGCTCGGCGTCCTCGCGGCTGATCGTCCACGCCGAGGTCCGCGAGGCGCTGCTCGAACGCATCGGCGCGCAGCTCCGCGAGTGGCGCATGGGCGACCCGCTGGATCCGCGTAATCGCCTCGGCGCGCTGGTCAGCCCGGCGCACTTCGAGAAGGTCCGCGCGTACCTCGACCAGGCCAGGACGGAGCGGTTGGCGGTGCGCTTCGGCGGCGCCACCGAGGCTGGCATCTTCGTCGAGCCGACCGTGGTCGATGGCGTCTCGCCGCACAGCCGGCTGTTCCGCGAGGAAATCTTCGGCCCGCTGCTCTCGGTCACCTCTTTCGACGACATCGACGAAGCCATCGCCCTGGCCAACGACACCGTCTACGGCCTCGCCGCCTCGGCCTACACCGGCAGCCTGCGCCACGCACTGCGCCTGTCGCGAGAGATCCGCGCGGGGATCGTCACCGTCAACTGCTTCGGCGAGGGCGACGCCTCGACGCCCTTCGGCGGCTACAAGGAGTCAGGCTTCGGCGGTCGCGACAAGTCGGTCTGGGCACACGACCAGTACACAGAGTTGAAGACCATCTGGATCGACGCTTCCTGAAGCTGTCCGGCCCGCAAGGGCCGGCACTCCCGCCTGGCGGCGAGACCGGACAACCGGGCCGGACAGGCGACCAAGTGCAGACAACACCCATTCTGCATAACGTTCCGTCGCTATGCTGCTGCCTCCACCCTTCCCTTTTCCGCCAGGAACGACACGGAGACTCATCCATGACGGACAACCATATCGATGTACTGATCAACGGCTGCGGCATCGGCGGGGCGATGCTCGCCTACCTGCTCGGCCGCCAGGGCCACCGCGTAGTGGTAGTGGAGCAGGCACGGCGCGAACGCGCGATCAACGGCGCCGACCTGCTCAAGCCGGCCGGCATCCGGGTGGTCGAGGCGGCCGGGTTGTTGGCCGAGGTGACCCGTCGCGGTGGGCGGGTCCGCCATGAGCTGGAGGTCTATCACGACGGCGAGCTGCTTCGCTATTTCAACTATTCCAGCGTCGACGCGCGCGGCTATTTCATCCTCATGCCCTGCGAGTCGCTGCGCCGCCTGGTACTGGAAAAAATCGACGGCGAAGCGACCGTCGAGATGCTGTTCGAGACCCGCATCGAAGCGGTGCAGCGCGACGAGCGCCACGCGATCGACCAGGTGCGCCTGAACGACGGCCGCGTGCTGCGTCCGCGGGTGGTGGTGGGAGCCGACGGTATCGCCTCCTACGTGCGCCGCCGGCTGCTCGATATCGAGGTGGAACGCCGCCCCTACCCGTCGCCGATGCTGGTCGGCACCTTCGCCCTGGCGCCCTGCGTGGCCGAGCGCAACCGCCTGTACGTGGACTCGCAGGGCGGGCTGGCCTACTTCTATCCGATCGGTTTCGACCGCGCGCGACTGGTGGTGAGCTTCCCCAGGGAGGAGGCGCGCGAGCTGATGGCCGACACCCGCGGCGAGTCGCTGCGCCGGCGCTTGCAACGCTTCGTCGGCGACGAGAGCGCCGAGGCGATCGCCGCCGTCACCGGCACTTCGCGCTTCAAGGGCATCCCCATCGGCTACCTGAACCTGGACCGCTACTGGGCGGACAACGTGGCGATGCTCGGCGACGCCATCCACAACGTGCATCCGATCACCGGCCAGGGCATGAACCTGGCCATCGAGGACGCCAGCGCCCTGGCCGACGCCCTCGACCTGGCCTTGCGCGACGCCTGCGCGCTGGGGGATGCCCTGGCCGGCTACCAGGCCGAGCGCTTCCCGGTGAACCAGGCGATCGTCTCCTATGGCCATGCGCTGGCCACCAGCCTGGAGGATCGCCAGCGCTTCGCCGGGGTCTTCGACACCGCCCTGCAGGGCAGCAGCCGTACGCCGGAAGCCCTGGGCGGCGAGCGCTCCTACCAGCCGGTGCGGTCGCCGGCGCCGCTCGGCTGAACCCGCCAGCGCGGCCGGAGCGTAGCGTCCGGCCGCGCGCCTAGAGCAGGTCGCGGCGCAACTGCGGGAATACCTTGGCCACCTTGTTCAGCAGGTAGTCGCCGTACTCGCCGTGGAAAGCGTGGACGTTGGCCTGGTCCCAGCGACGGGCGCTGTCATCCTGTTCCGGCACCTCGGGCAGCCCTTCGATGGGCTGCACGCGGGCATGGAAGTTCGGATCGAAGAACAGCGGGAACGACAGGCGGTCGCGCCCCGAAGTGTTGCGTGCCACCCGGTGCGGCGTGCTGCGGTAGAGGCCGCCGGTCATGCGTTCGAGCATGTCTCCGAGGTTGCAGACGAACGAGCCCGGTATCGGCGGAGCCTCCAGCCAACCCTGTGGGGTGCGCACCTGCAGGCCGCCGATGGCGTCCTGGTGGAGCAGCGTGAGCAGGCCGTAGTCGGTGTGTTCGCCGACGCCCCACTGCACGTCGAGGCCCTCCGGCACTGGCTGGCTCGGGTAATTGAACAGGCGGAAGAGGATCAGCGGATCGCCGGTATAGCGCGCGGCGAAGTAGTCGGCTTCCAGTCCCAGACCGAGGGCGATGCCCTCCATCAGCCGGTGGCCGACGCGGGTGGTTGCGTCCAGGTACTCCAGCAGCGTCTCGCGCAGGCCGGGCACCTCGGGGAACAGGTTGGCGCCATGCAGCGGCGTCCCGGCGCGCACTTCGGGATGCTCAGCGTCCAGTTCGCTGCCCAGGTACAAGCCTTCCTTCCAGTCCGGGCGGTTGGAGGTCAGTTCGCCGCCAAGAGGGAAATAGCCGCGCCAGGCGCGCCCGCCAAGCTCCATGCGCCAGCGCAGCTTGCTCGTCTCGTCGAGGGCGAAGAACTGCCGCGCCAGGCGCTCCAGGCGCTCGACCAGTTGCGCCTCGACGCCGTGCCCGACCACGTAGAAGAAGCCCTGCTCGCGGCAGGCGCGGTCGATTCGCACGGCGACCGACCGTCGCGCCGCCGGGTCGCTGCCGGCAAGGGCGGCGATATCGATGATCGGCAGACTCGGAGTGCTCATGGCGTTCCTCACAGGGGTTGGGCGAAGGGGGTGCGGATGTCGGCGAGGAACTTCCGCGCACGCGGGTGCTGCGGGCGGTTGAAGAAATCGTCGGGGCTGGCGCGCTCCAGCACCCGGCCGGCGTCCATGAACAGCACGCGGTCGGCGACGTCGTGGGCGAAGCCCATCTCATGCGTTACCACCACCATGGTCATGCCGTCGCGGGCCAGGTCGCGCATCACCAGCAGCACCTCGCCGACCATCTCCGGGTCGAGGGCGCTGGTCGGTTCGTCGAACAGCATCAGCGGCGGCTCCATCGCCAGCGCGCGGGCGATCGCCACGCGCTGCTGCTGGCCGCCGGAAAGCCGCGCGGGGAACGCCGCCGCTTTGTCCGCCAGGCCGACCCGCTCCAGCAGCGCCATGGCCTGGCGGCGTGCCTCCGCGGGTTTCAGGCCGCGCAAACGGAGCGGCGCCAGGGTGCAGTTGTCCAGCACGTTCAGGTGCGGGAACAGATTGAACTGCTGGAACACGAAGCCGATGTGCGAGCGGAAGCGATTGAGGTCCAGGCCGGGAGCGTGGATGTCCTGGCCATCGATCAGGATGCGCCCGCCCTGGATCGGTTCCAGGCGGTTCAGGGTACGGATCAGGGTGGATTTTCCGGAGCCCGAGGGTCCGCAGACCACCACCACCTCACCGCGGCCGACCTGTTCGTCGACATCCGCCAGGGCGTGGTAGGCGCCGTACCATTTGTTGACCTTTTCCAGCCGGATCATCGGGCCTCCTTGGGATTGCCACGCTGCGCCTGGCGGCGTTCGAGCCAGAAGGCGAAACGCGACAGTCCGAAGCACAGGATGAAATAGGTGAGGCCGAGGATCAGGTAGACCTGGGTCGGCAGGGTGAATACCTGGGTATTGATCTGCGAGGCGATGAAGCTGACTTCGGCCAGGCCGATGATGTAGCCCAGGGAGGTCTCCTTGATCGTCGAGACGAATTGGTTGACCAACGACGGCAGCATGTTGCGCAGCGCCTGCGGGAGGATCACCAGGCGCATGCTCGCCAGGTAGCCCAGGCCGAGCGAACGCGCCGCCTCGAACTGGCCACGGTCGAGGCCCTGGATGCCGGCGCGGACGATCTCGGCCAGGTACACCGCGTCGAACAGCACAAGCGCCAGCAGCATGGTGGTGAACTGGTCGGTGCGCTGGCCGGTGAGGGTCGGCAGGAAGAAATAGGCCCAGAAGATCACCATCAGCAACGGCACCCCGCGCACCACGAAGACCAGCGCGGTGATCGGCCAGCGCAGCCAGCGCCAGGGGCTGACCCGCGCCAGGCCGAGCAGGATGCCCAGCGGCAGCGCCAGCAGCAGCGCCAGCGAGGCCAGGACCAGGGTCAGGGCCAGCCCGCCCAACGGCCCGTTGGGGTACTGGCCGACGAGGAAGTACAGCCAGTAGCTATCGATCAGTTCCAGGGTGGTCATCGCCGTTCGACTCCCGGATAGCGCTGCTGGTACCAGGCGGCGGCGCCGGTGATCAGCAGCGATACGCTGAGATAGGCCGCGGTGGCGAAGGCAAAGGACTCGAAGCTGCGGAAGGTCGAACTCTCCACCTGGCCGGCCTGGTACATCAGCTCGGCGACGCCGATCACCGTGGCGATGCTGGTGTTCTTCCACAGGTTGAGGGTTTGCGAGATCAGCGGCGGTACGGTGATCCGCAAGGCCTGCGGGAGGATCACCAGGCGCATGCTCGCCAGGTAGCCGAAGCCCAGCGCGCGGGCGGCCTCCAGTTGCACCGTGGGCACCGCGCGGATGCCGCTGCGCATGTCCTCGCTCATGAACGCGGCGGTGTACAGGGTCAGCGCGACGATAGCGCTGGCGGCCTCGATGTTGCCGGCGTAGAGCCAGGCCTTGAGGTCCTCGGGTAGCCATTCCGGCGCGGCGAAGTACCAGAACAGCATGTGCGCCAGCAGCGGTACGTTGCGGATGCTCTCGACATAGGCGAAACCGAGCCATTGCAGGGCGCGCAACGGCGCCAGGCGCAGCAGCGCCACCAGCATCGCCAGCGGCACGGCGAAGACCAGGGTGACGGCGGCCAGCTTCAGCGACAGCAGCAGGCCGGCGACCAGCATCTCATGGTACTGGCCGCGCAGCAGCAGGGAGAAATCGAACTCGAACATGGGAAAGGCGCACGCTGTCCGCGAGGACTCACAGGGGACGGGCGGCGACGCGCATGGTCGCCGTCACGCAGAGACGTCAGGCGCTCACTCGGGGATCCGGTCGGAATCGATCTTGAAGTGGCGCTCGCTGAGGTTGGACTTGGTGCCCGGCCCGTACCACTTGAGGTACAGCTGCTCCGCCACGCCGCTGCGCTCCAGGCCGGCGAGGGTCGAGTCGACCAGTTGCTTGAGTTGCGGATTGCCCTTGCGGAAGGCGATGGCCAGGGCCTCGGTACTCAGGTTCTCCGGCAGGATGGCGTAGCCGCCGGCCGCCGCGCCGAGCTTGCCGAAATCGTTGACCAGTGCCGACTCGTCGTCGACGAAGGCCTGACCCTTGCCCTGCTGCAACGCCAGCAGCGCCTGCTGGCTGGTCTCGAAGGTGACCACCTGGGCGTTGGGCAACGCCTTGCGGATGTTCGGCTCCTGGGTGCCGCCCTTGACCGTCAGCACCTTCTTGCCGTCGAGGTCATGCAGCGAGGCGAAGCCGGCGTTCTTCTTCACCAGGGCCTTCTGCCCGGTGACGATGATCGAATAGGAGAAATCCACCAGCGCCTCGCGCTCCTTGTTGTGGGTCAGCGAGGCGGCGAGCAGGTCCACGTGGCCCTGCTGCAACTCCGGGATACGCGCCGCCACGGAAATCTGCTTGAACACCGGCTTGACCCCGATGGCCTTGGCGATCTCGGTACCAAGATCGACCTCGTAGCCGATGATCTGACGGGTCTTCGGGTCGATGAAGCTGTTCGGCTCGTCGGTGCCAAGGGTGCCGATGACGATCTCGCCCTTTTTGCGGATGTCGGCCAGGTCGTCGGCATGGGCAGCGCTGCCGATCAGGGTGAACACAGCCGCCACGGCTGCGCCAAGCAGGCGAATCTTCATGATGGGTATCTCGCGGAGGAATGGGTTCGACGTCGGGCGCCGGGTGGGCCGCAGTCTATTAATAACCAAACATCCGGTGAAATATGGTTTTCATATAACCATATGAGATATCAAACTATGCCACTTCCCGCCCTGCGCCAGGGCCCGCGCGCGCTCAGGTGCCCTCGCGCAAGCGCAGCGGGTCCACCAGCCCGGCGGCGATGGCCATGCCCACCAGCTCCGGCAGGGTCTGGGCCTGCATGCGCTTCATCACCCGCGCGCGGTAGAGGTCGACGGTCTTCACGCTGACTTCCAGTTGCTCGGCCACCTCGCGGCTGGTATAGCCGCGCACCAGCGGCAAGAGCACGTCGCGCTCGCGCGGGGTGAGGCTGTCCAGGCGTTCGCGCAACCCGGCGTCGAGATCGCGGTGCCGGCGCCGACGGGCGTGGCGATCGAGGGCCTGCTGCACGCTGTCGAGCAGCAATTGTTCGTTGTAGGGTTTCTCGATGAAATCCACCGCACCGGCCTTGAAGGCGCGCACCACGATGGGCACGTCGGCATGGCCGCTGACGAAGATCACCGGCAGGTCGATGCCGCGCGCCAGCAGTTCGTCCTGCACGTTCAGCCCGCCCATGCCGGGCATCCGCACGTCGAGCAGGACGCAGGCATGGCGGCCGCCCTCGCAGGCATCGAGGAAGTCCCGGCCCTGGGTGAAGGGCCGTGCCTTGAGGCCGACCGATTCCAGCAGCCAGACCGTCGATTCGAGCATGCCCTGGTCGTCGTCGACCACGTAGACCAGCGCTTCGTCAGGCATAGCCATCGTTACCCTCCCGTGGCGCCGGCGGCGAGCGGCAGCCGGCAGTTCATGAGCAACCCGCCATCCGCCGGCAGCTCGGCTTCGAGGGTGCCGCCGAAGCCCTCGACGATGCTGCGGCTCATCGACAGGCCCAGGCCCAGCCCTTCCGGCTTGCTGGTGTGGAACGGCGTGAAAATGTGTTCCAGCTGATCCGCCGGCACTCCCGGTCCCTGGTCGCGAACCCACAGGCAGAGCAGCCCGCCGGGCTCGACGCGGCTACCGATGACGACCCGCGACGGCGAGCCGGGATGCGCCTCGCGGTTGGCTTCGATGGCGTTGCGCAGCAGATTGAGGAACACCTGTTCGAGCAGCACGCGGTCGGCATACAGCGGCGGCGGATTGTCGGTCATCGCTTCTTCCACCGCCACTTGCCAGTGCCCGGCTTCCCACGCGCAGAGGCCGATGGCCTCGCGTGCCACCTGGTTGAGGTCGAGCGCCTGCAGGCGCCGCTGGCCCTTGCGCAGGAAGGCGCGCAGGCGCTTGATCACCTCCGCCGCGTGGCCGGCGTGCTCGCCGATCCGCGCCAGCCCCTCGGCCACCCGCCCGGCGGCCTCGGGCTGGCTGCCGAGGACGGCCAGGTAACGCTGGCTGGCGCTGGCGTAGTTCATCACCGCCGCCAGCGGCTGGTTGATCTCGTGGGCGATGCCCGAGGCCAGTTCGCCGAGAGTGACCAGCCGCGCAGTGTGCGCCAGTTCGTCCTGGTGACGGCGCTGCTGGGCCTCGCGCAGTTCGCGTTCGGTCATGTCGCGGGCCACCAGCGAGTAATAGCGCTCCTCGCCGCGGCCGCGATGGGCCAGCAACACCAGCGAGACTGGCAGCGACGGACGCCCGTCCTGCGGTTGCAGGCGCCCCTCGCGGCTCCAAACGCCGCCATCGCGCGCCTGTCGCCAACCCTCTTCGGCCAGCCGCGCCGGAGTGTCGCCGGCCAGCAGGCGTTCCAGCGCCGGCGCCTCCTGCCCGTCGGCGATGCCGAGGGCGGCGCGTGCCGAAGGATTGAGGTAGGTGACGCGGCCGCCATGCTCGACGAACAGCACCAGGTCGGTGTTCGCCTCGACCACTTCGGCCAGGCGCCGGCGGTTCTCCTCCGCCTCGACCCGCCGGGTGACATCGCGGGACACGCTGACCACCTCCACCACCGCCCCGGTGTAGGTCTCGCGGATCGCCCGGCTGGCGGTCTCGAACCAGCGGTAGCGGCCGTCGCGGTGGCGGATACGGTAGGTGATGGTCAGGTAGCCGTCCTGCTCCAGCGCTTCGCGCGCGCGCAGCGCCACCTGGCCGCGGTCCTGGGGGTGGAACAACGCCTGCGCCGGACGCCCGCGCAGTTCCTCCGGCCAGTAGCCGAGCAGGGTCCAGGAAGCCGGCGAGGCGTCGAGGAAAATGCCGTCGAGGGTATGCCGGGAAATCAGGTCGGTGGTGTTCTCGGTGATCAGCCGGTACAGCCGGCTGGCCCGCGCCGCCTCGCGCTCGCCGCGCAGGCTGGCGGTGGCGTCGCGGCAGCGCGCCAGCACCCGGGCCTCGGCGCTGTCGGGAATGAACTGCCAGAGCAGGATGCGCCCGTCGCACTCCGCCTCCACCTCGCCGAGGGCCCGCGCCTGCCCCAGGCTGGCGCGCACCAGTTGCCCATGGTTGGCCGGGAGGTAAGCGCGCCAGGCCTCGCGCGGCCGCTCGCCAAGCAAGGCAAGGAAGGCCTGGTTGAATTCCACCGCCTGCGCCTCGCCGTCGAGCAGCAGCGCCGGCTGCGGGTCGGCCGCGAGGAACGGCGCAGCGCGGGTGACGCCACGGGCGGCGGCGAGCAACGGTGCGAGGAGCAGGCCGAGCCAGTCCAGCGCAGCGCTCTGCGGCGTATCGCTGGCCACCAGCAGCAGGCCTTCGTCGCCGGCCTGCAGGTCGAGGGCGAAGGCCATGCCATGCTCCACGCCGGCACGCCGCAAGCGCGCGCCGAGCCAGGACGCGGAACGCCGCAATTCGTCCAGAGCCAGCCGGCCGTCGCGCACCAGCCGCTCGCGCAACGCCAGGTCGCTGGCCCGGTTCGGCTCGCCGGCGCCCGGCGGCAGCGCCGGCGACGGCGGCACCGGGGTATAGGTCTGCGCCTGCGGCTGCCAGGCCAGGTACCAGGCCTGGCGCGTGCCCGGATGTTCGAGCAGCAAGCGGCGCAGCGCACCGACCCGCTCGACCAGCGGCGCGCCCTCGCGCAGCAGGCGCAGGAGGCTGTTGAGGGCAGGCGAAGCGGGAAGCGGACTCATGGGCGGAAGATGATCCTGGGAACTTATATGGTATTTATACTATAAGCTTATGGTTTAACTTCCATATATTTTTCATCGTTGCTATAAATCGCCCCAACCCAAGGAGCGCTTCGCCTGGTCCTTGGAAGCTGTTCACGATCTGCCGAGCCAGAGAAACCAGCCGTTTTCGACGCAGTCTCTCCGCGCGCGGCAGATCGTGACCCTTACCCAGAACAGAGCTAACAATCAGCCACGGGGTACTCTTCATGTCGATCTTCGAACAGGGTCTCGCGCCCGCCGCCGTCAACCACATCGCCCTGACGCCGCTGAGCTTCATCGAGCGCACCGCCAGCGTCTATCCGCACTACCCCGCGGTGATCCACGGCAACATCCGCCGCGACTGGGCGCAGACCTACCAACGCTGCCGACGCCTGGCCTCGGCCCTGGCCGGGCGCGGCATCGGCCAGGGCGACACGGTGGCGGTGATGCTGCCGAACATCCCCGAGATGCTCGAGGCGCACTATGGCGTGCCGATGATCGGCGCGGTGCTGAACACCCTCAACGTACGCCTCGACGCCGAAGCCATCGCCTTCATGCTGCAACACGGCGAAGCCAAGGTGCTGATCACCGACTACGAATTCCACGAGGTGATCCATGCCGCCATCGGTATGCTCGACCACCCGCCGCTGGTGGTCGACGTCAACGACCCCGAGTATGGCGAAGGCCGCCCGGTTGGCGAACTGGACTACGAGGCGCTGCTCGCCGAGGGCGACCCGCAGTTCGCCTGGGAATGGCCCCGGGACGAGTGGCAGGCGATCTCGCTGAACTACACCTCGGGCACCACCGGCAACCCCAAGGGCGTGGTCTACCATCACCGCGGCGCCTACCTGAACGCGCTGGGCAACCAGATGACCTGGTCCATGGGCCAGCACCCGGTGTACCTCTGGACCCTGCCGATGTTCCACTGCAACGGCTGGTGCTATCCGTGGACGGTGACCGCGCTGGCCGGCGTCCACGTCTGCCTGCGGCGGGTCGATCCGCAAAAGGTCCTCACCCTGATCCGCGAGCACCAGGTCAGCCACCTGTGCGGCGCGCCCATCGTGCTCAACGCCCTGATCAACATGCCCGACTCGGCCAAGGCCGCCATCGACCACCCGGTGCATGCCATGGTCGCCGGCGCCGCGCCACCGGCCAAGGTGATCGGCGCGGTGGAAGAGATGGGCATCCGCGTCACCCATGTCTACGGCCTCACCGAGGTCTACGGCCCGGTCACGGTCTGCGCCTGGCACGGCGAGTGGGACGACCTGCCGCTGGAGCGACGCGCCGCGATCAAGTCGCGCCAGGGCGTGCGCTACCCGACCCTCGAAGGGGTGATGGTGGCCGACCCGAAGACCCTCGAGCCGGTGCCGCGCGACGGCCAGTCCATCGGCGAGATATTCATGCGCGGCAATACCGTGATGAAGGGCTACCTGAAGAATCCCAGCGCCACCGAGGAAGCCTTCGCCGGCGGCTGGTTCCATACCGGCGACCTGGCGGTCTGCCATCCGGACGGCTACATCGAGATCCGCGACCGGCTCAAGGACATCATCATCTCCGGCGGCGAAAACATCTCCACCATCGAACTGGAGGGCGTGCTCTACCGCCACCCGGCGGTGCTGGAGGCGGCGGTGGTGGCGCGGCCCGACGAAAAGTGGGGGGAAACGCCCTGTGCGTTCATTACCCTGAAGAGCGATCATCAGGGGCTCGCCGAGAGCGAGATCGTCGCGTTCTGTCGCGAACACCTGGCCGCGTTCAAGATTCCGCGTACCGTGGTGTTCTCGGAACTGCCGAAGACCTCCACCGGCAAGATCCAGAAATACGTGCTGCGCGAGTGGGCCGCCGCCCTCTGAGCGCCGCCAGCCGAATTGCCCGTGCAGCGGCCGTGCCACGGCGGCCGTAGGCAGGATGCGCACGGGCAACCCTGTACCTGCGGCCGTCCCGCCGGCCGTTCACCGACGAGGTGTGCAATGCCTGAATACAACGCCCCGCTGCGCGACATGCGCTTCCTGCTCAACGACGTGTTCGACGCCCCCGCCCTGTGGCAGCGCCTGCCGCGACTGGCCGAGCGGATCGACGCCGACACCGCCGACGCCATCCTCGAGGAAGCGGCCAAGGTCACCGGCGGCCTGCTCGCGCCGCTCAACCGCAGTGGCGACGAAGAAGGCGCGCAGTGGCAGGACGGCGCCGTGCGCACCCCGGCCGGCTTCCGCGAGGCCTACGCGACCTACGCCGAGGGCGGCTGGGTCGGCCTCACCGGCAATCCGGCCCATGGCGGCATGGGCATGCCGAAGATGCTGGCAGTGCAGTTCGAGGAGATGATGTACGCGGCCAACGCCAGCTTCAGCCTCTACTCGACCCTTTCCGCCGGCGCCTGCCTGGCCCTCGATGCGCACGGCAGCGAGGAGCTGAAGAACAGGTACCTGCCGAACATGTACGCCGGCACCTGGGCCGGCTCCATGTGCCTGACCGAACCGCACGCCGGCACCGACCTGGGCATCATCCGCACCAAGGCCGAGCTGCAGGCCGACGGTTCATACAGGATCAGCGGGACGAAGATCTTCATCACCGGCGGCGAGCAGGACCTCACCGAGAACATCATCCACCTGGTGCTGGCCAAGCTGCCCGACGCGCCGGCCGGTTCGCGCGGCATCTCGCTGTTCCTGGTGCCGAAGTTCCTGGTCGGCGACGACGGCGCGCTCGGCGCACGCAACGCGGTGCACTGCGGCTCCATCGAGCACAAGATGGGGATCAAGGCCTCGGCCACCTGCGTGATGAACTTCGACGGCGCCAGTGGCTGGCTGGTCGGCGAAGTCAACAAGGGCCTGGCGGCGATGTTCACCATGATGAACTACGAGCGCCTGTCCATCGGCATCCAGGGCATCGGCTGCGCCGAGATGTCCTACCAGAGCGCCGTCGCCTACGCCCGCGAGCGCCTGCAAAGCCGCGCGCCGACCGGCCCGGTGGCCAGGGACAAGGCCGCCGACCCGATCATCGTGCACCCCGACGTGCGCCGCATGCTGCTCACCATGAAGGCGCTGACCGAGGGCGGCCGCGCCTTTTCCACCTATGTCGGGCAGCAGCTCGACCTGGCCAAGTACGCCGAGGACCAGGAAGAACGCAGCCAGGCCGAAGCCCTGGTGGCCCTGTTGACCCCGGTGGCCAAGGCCTTCTTCACCGATACCGGCCTGGAGAGCTGCGTGCTCGGCCAGCAGGTGTTCGGCGGCCACGGCTACATCCGCGAATGGGGCCAGGAGCAACTGGTGCGCGACGTACGCATCGCGCAGATCTACGAAGGCACCAACGGCATCCAGGCGCTCGACCTGATGGGCCGCAAGGTGGTCGCCAACGGCGGGCTGTTCCTCTCCATCTTCAGCCGCGAGGTGCGAGCCTTCGCCGCCGGCGCCAACGCCGAACTGGCGGAGTTCGTCACCCCGCTGCTGACCGCCCTGGACCTGCTGGACAACCTCACCCAGGGCATCGTCGCCCGCGCCGGCAACGACCCGCGCGAGATCGGCGCAGCCTCGGTGGAATACCTGCATCTGTTCGGCTATACCGCCTACGCCTACCTCTGGGCGCGCATGGCCGCCGCCGCGCAGCGCCAGCGCGAGGTCGACCCGGCGTTCCACGACGGCAAGCTGGCCACTGCGCGCTTCTACTTCGCCCGCATCCTGCCCCGCGTGCACTCCCTCGCCGCCGCCGTCGAAGCCGGCAGCGAAAGCCTGTACGGCCTGGAGGCGGAACAGTTCTGAAGCTTCCGTCGCGCGGCCCGTGGGCCGCGTGTTTTTTCCGGGACAGCATGCAACGCGCTGTCCGCCGACAGCCCGCGATAACGGCGGATAACCGCGAAGCGGTTATTCGCCCTACGACGCCCGGGAAGCCGGCCAGGCATTCTTGAAAAACGACGCAACCGCCGGTTATTCGCTAGACCAGGAACAAGGACATATCCATGCGAACCCTCACCACCCTCCTCGGCAACAGCCAGAAACTCGACGGCGGCGCCATGTTCGGCAATGCCCCGCGCGCGCTCTGGTCACGCTGGATGCAGCCCGATGCGGAGAACCGCATCGACCTCGGCTGCCGTGCCCTGCTGGTGCGCGACGGCGAGCGCAACGTACTGGTGGAGGCCGGCATCGGCGCGTTCTTCCCGCCCGCCCTGCGCCAGCGCTACGGCGTCCAGGAAGAGCGCCACGTACTGCTCGACAGCCTCGCCGCGGTCGGCCTGGACGACGCCGACATCGACGTGGTGCTGCTCACCCACCTGCACTTCGACCACGCCGGCGGCCTGCTCGCCGCCTGGGAAGAAGGCCAGCCGGCGCGCCTGCTGTTCCCCAACGCGCATTTCGTCAGCGGCCGCCGCCACTGGCAGCGCGCGCGCCAGCCGCACCCGCGCGACCGAGCCTCGTTCGTGCCGGAACTGCTCGACCTGCTGCAGGCCAGCGGACGCCTGGAGCTGCTCGATGACGGCGAGCGCTCGGCGCACCTGGGCGAGGGCTGGCGTTTCCATTTCAGCGAAGGCCATACCCCGGGCCAGATGCTCCCGGAGATCGCCATGCCCGACGGCCCGGTGGTATTCAGCGGCGACCTGATCCCCGGCGCACCCTGGGTACACCTACCGCTGACCATGGGCTACGACCGCTTCCCGGAAGGCCTGATCGAGGAAAAGGAACGCCTGCTGGACAGCCTCATCGCCCGCAACGGCCGACTGGTCTTCACCCATGATCCGTGCGTCGCCATGGGCCGGGTGCGACGCGACGAACAGGAGCGCTACAGCCTCTACGACACCCTCGAGCGGGTCGAGAACCTCGAGGCCTGAGCGAAAGGCGCGGCCCGCCCCGGCGGCGGGCCGCGGGAATCAGGAACGCGCCTTGCGCGCGCCCTTGCAGCGCTCGATGCCGAGCCGGCAGATCCGCTCGCAGAGTTCGGCGAAACCGATCCCGGCCGCCGCCGCGGCCTGCGGCAGCAGGCTGGTGGCGGTCATGCCCGGCAGGGTATTGACCTCCAGGCACCAGAGCCGGCCCTGTTCGTCGAGGCGGAAGTCGGTGCGGCTGTAGCCGCTCAGCTTCAGCGCCCGGTGTACCTTCAGCGCCAGACGCTGGGCCTCGGCGGCGATCGCCGGCGGCAGGTCGGCGGGAAACACCTCGCGCACCGCGCCGGCCTGGTACTTGTGCTCGTAGTCGAAGACCTCCTGGCCGCCGAGGAGAATCTCGCCCACCGGCAGCGCCTGGTCGTCGAGCACCCCGACGGTGACCTCGCGGCCGGCGACGAAGCGCTCCAGCATCACCTCGTCGCCATAGCGCCCGGCCAGCTCGATGGCCGGCTGCAATTCGGCCTGGGAATGCACGATGGACAGCCCCACGGTGGAGCCCTGGCTGTTCGGCTTGACCACCAGGGGGAAGCCCAGTTGCTCGCGCACCGCCTCTTCCGAGGCCGGCGCCATCAGCCAACTGGCGGTCTCCACCCCGGCGGCGAGGAACAGGCGCTTGGCCACGTCCTTGTCCATCGCCATGGCGCTGGCCAGGTGGCCGCTGCCGGTATAGGCGAAACCACCGGCATCCAGCAGCGCCTGCAGGGTGCCGTCCTCGCCGGTGCCGCCGTGCAGGGCGAGGAAGAACACGTCGACCCCAGCCAGTTCGCCGGCGCTCAGCAGGCTCTGCTTGCCGCTGCGGATGATCGCCAGCGAGTCGGAGTCCGGCGGGACCTCCTTGACCTTGCTCGCCAGCAGGTGGCGCTCTTCCTCCGCGCCGAGCAGGCCGCTGGCGGTATCCACCGCCAGCACCTGGTGGCCGGCGCTGCGCAACGCCTGGATCACCTGCGCGCCGCTGGCGATGGAGACGTCCCGTTCCTCACTGCTGCCGCCGAAGAGAACGGCGACCTTCAACTTGTCCTGTCCCATGTTCCACCTGTCGTTCCAGTGCTGGAGGCAGAAAAGCACAACACAGGGGTAACTGAACAGAGACAGTCATCGTCGCGCGCAGCGAACGGCCTCCCTCAGCCGCGCAGTTCCTCGACCAGCGTGCGCAGCAGTTCGGCGGCCGGCAGCTCCCGCGCCAGCGCCGCGCCCTGGCCGGCCCACTGGGCGGCGAAATCATGGTTGCCGCGAGCCAGAGCGGCGGTCTGCAACGCTTTGGTCGCGTCGTAGACGAACGGATAGTCCGGCAAGGGCGGCACTCCAGGCGCGGCGGCATCGAAGAACATCCGGTTGGGCAGGCCGCGGGCGCTGCGCCCGGACATGGTCACGGTCAGCGCGGTGCGCGCCGCGCGCGGCCCCTTCAGCGCCTCGCGGTAGGCGGCGTTGGCCGAGGACTCCGGACAGAGGACGAAGGCGGTGCCCATCTGCACGGCGCTCGCGCCCAGCTCCAGGGCGGCGCGGATGCCCCGTCCGTCCATGATCCCGCCGGCAGCCACCACCGGTAGCGAACCGCGCGCCGCCAGCAGGCGGACCAGCGCCAGGGTGCCGATGGCGGCGTCGCCGCGCTCCGGCTCGAACACCCCGCGATGGCCACCGGCCTCGATGCCCTGGGCGACCACCGCATCGGCGCCGGCGGCCTCCACCAGGGCTGCTTCCTCCGGCGTGGTGGCACAGACCAGTACGCGGATGCCCGCCGCCTGCAACGCGCGAACCTGGTCGCGGGGCGGCGCGCCGAAATGGAAGCTGACCGCCGCCGGCCGCTCTTCCAGCAGCATCGGCAGCAGGGTCGGGTCTTCGAGGAAGCTCAGGTAGATGTTCTTCAGCCGCACCGGCGGCTCGGCGCCGAACTCGGCGAACAGCGGCTTCAGGTAGTCCAGCCAGGCGCGCTCGCGGGCCGGGTCGGCCTGACCCGGGCGGTGGCAGAACAGATTGACGTTGAACGGCTTGTCGGTCAGCCCGCGCACCTCGCGGATCAGCGCCCGGCCCTTCTCGGCGGCGCTACCGGTGATGGCGATCGAACCGAGCCCGCCGGCGTTGGATACGGCGGCGGCCAGCGCCGGCGTGGAGACGCCGAGCATGGGTGCCTGGATGATCGGCTGCTGGATACCGAGCAGGCGCGTGAAGCGGTCAGTCATGGCGATTCCCTCTCCCGGTCGGACGACACCGCGTCGGCCGACGCTTGACCAATATATCTTCATAAAAGAATATTTTTAACAATTCATTCTCATAAAGAGATAGATCGATGGACCTTTCCTCCCTCGAAATCTTCCGCGCGGTCGCCCACGAAGCCAGCGTCACCCGCGCCGCTCAGCGGTTGCAGCGAGCGCAGTCGAACGTCACCACGCGGATCCGCCAGCTCGAGGAGGACCTGGGCGTCGAACTGTTCCTGCGCGACGGCAAGCGCATGAGCCTGACCGAACGCGGCAGCGAATTCCTCGCCTACGCCGAGCAGTTGCTGGCTCTCGCCGACGAGGCGCGTCAGTCGATGCATCCCGCCGAGCCCGGCGGGCGCCTGCGCCTGGGCAGCATGGAAAGCACCGCGGCCAGCCGCCTGCCGGCGCTGCTGGCGAGCTATCACAAGGCCTGTCCGCGGGTCGCCCTGGAAGTCTCCACCGGCACCAGTCGCGCGTTGTTCGATGGGGTGCGGGCGCGGCGCCTGGACTGCGCGCTGGTGGCCGCCGGCCCGGGCTGGGCCGGCGAACTCGATGGCAGCGGCCTGCGCGGCGAGCCGCTGTTCCGCGAGGAACTGCTGATGATCCTGCCGGCCGAACACCCGCCGGTCCACGACGTCGCCGAGGTGCGCCTGCGCACCCTGGCCGGCTTCGCCCGTGGCTGCACCTACCGGCAACTGGCCGAGGACAGCCTGGGCACGCCGCTGACGGTGCAGGAAGTCGGCTCCTACCATGCGATCCTCGCCTGCGTCGCCGCCGGCGCCTGTGTCGGCGTGCTGCCGCGCTCGGTGCTGCAACTGCTCGGCACGCCGCCGCTGCGCAGCCTGCCCCTTGCCGAAGTAGACACCTGGCTGGTCTGGCGCGAAGGCTACGCGACCGCCGCCTTCGAACGCTGGCGCGGCGTGCTGGGCCAGGCCGGCGACTGAGCGGCCAGGGGCGAACCCAACGGCCTGGCTCCGGTCCAACCCCGAGCCATCAGAACAATAGCGAGCCAAGGAGTTGCCCATGAGAAGACTGCCCACCCTCTGCCTGCTGGCCCTCGCGCCGCTCACCGGCGTGGCGCCCCAGGCCCAGGCCGCCAGCCTCTACAACCTGCTGGTGGGGACCTATACCGAAGGCTCCAGCGAAGGCATCCAGGTATACCGCTTCGACGGCGCCGACGGCTCGGTGAAAGGCCCGCTGCGCGTGGCCCATACCAGCAACCCCTCGTACCTGACCTTCGCCCCGGACCAACGCACTCTGTTCGTGGTCAACGAGAACGGACGGGGCGGCAAGGGCGATACCGTCGGTCGCGCCACGTCCTACCGTTTCGATCCGATCAGCGGCCGCCTGCAACAGATCAGCCAGGTCCAGACCCTCGCCGATCATCCGACCTACAGCAGCCTCAGCCACGACGGCCGCTACCTGTTCGTCGCCAACTACTCGGTACAGCCGGAAGGCTCGGTGGCGGTACTGCCGGTGCGCGCGGACGGCTCGCTGGCGCCGGTGGTGCAGGTGGAGTCGCACCAGGCCAGCAAGGTGCATCCGCGCCAGGTTTCCGGTCATGTGCACTCGGTGGTGTCCTCGCCCGACGGCCAGTACCTGTTCGCCCCCGACCTCGGCGCCGACAAGGTATTCGTCTACCGCTACGCCCCGGAACAGGCCGAACGTCCGCTGCAGGCGGCCGATCCGGCATTCGTCCCGACCCCGCCCGGCAGCGGCCCGCGCCATCTGATCTTCAGCGCCGACGGGCGTTTCGCCTACCTGACCCTGGAACTGAGCGGCCAGGTGATGGTGTTCGCCCATGAGGGCAATGGCCGCCTGCGCCAGTTGCAGACCCACGACCTGGCGCCTGCCGGCTTCCAGGGCAAAGTCGGCGCCGGCGCCCTGCACCTGTCCGCCGACGGCCGCTTCCTCGGCGTGCTCAATCGCGGCGACGACAACCAACTGGTGACCTTCGCCGTCGACCCGGCCAGCGGCCAGTTGCGTTTCGTCGAACGGCGCTCGGTGGAAGGCACCGAGCCGCGCGAATTCGCCTTCTCGCCCGGCGGGCGCTTCGTCCTCGTGGCCAACCAGAACAGCGACCAGTTGCGGGTGTTCGCCCGCGATCCGCAGAGCGGCCAGGTGGGCAAGACGCTGCAAAGCGTCGAGGTGGGGTCGCCGAGCGATCTGCGCTTCGTGGCGGTGCCGTGACCTTGCGCTCGGCCATCCGCCGATATGCCGCTGGGCCGGCGGATCGGCGCTAAGCGGTCATCCGCACCACGGAGCCAGACCCGAAGCCCGCCCTGGCTCCAAGGCCCACAGGCATGGAGCTTCCGCCCACATACGGCAAGTCCTGTAGGGCGAATAACGCCAGGGGCGTTATCCGCCGCTGTCCCGGAGAACCGGCGGATAACCGCAAGCGGTTATTCGCCCTACGGAACCAGGATCCGCCACGTAGAGGTTTGTCATGCTTGCCCTCCAGACGATGGGGGAGCTAACTCGCCCCGGCAGGAGGTCGAATCGTCGCGCAGCGGGTCGAGCGACAGTGATGCCGCGAAGGCGTCTCGCTCCAGGGGGAACCGTCGCGACGGGTTGCCCGCAAGCTACACCCAGCCCCTCCCCCAATAGTCCCCGCGACCAATCGTCAGCCCCTCATCCCACCGTCCCGCGACACCAACGAATCCACCTTAAACCCACGCCCAGCAAGGCCTATAGCGCTAATCACAGACGCCCTTGACCTCAACTTAACTTGAGGTTTTATAGTCCCCGCTGCGGTCATACCGCCCCGTTTCCCCAGGACCACGAACCGCCCCCACGGCCGCTTCGCGGCGCCGGATGGCGACCAGCACAAGGAACGACCCATGCAGCGCTTCATCGATAACTCGCTCGAAAGCAACTGGCTCTGGCTGACCGCCCGGATCTGCCTGGCCCTGATGTTCGTCGCCTCGGGACTGGCGAAGCTGTTCGACTATCAGGCCAGCCTGGAGGAAATGCGCGCCGCCGGCCTGGAGCCGGCCTGGCTGTTCAACATCGCCACCGCCGTGACCCTGCTGGCCGGCTCCGCGCTGGTCCTGCTGGACCGCAAGCTATGGCTCGGCGCCGGGGCGCTGGCGGTGTTCCTGCTGCTGACCATCCTCATCGTCCACACCTTCTGGAGCAAGACCGGCGTCGAAGCCAAGCTGGCGATGTTCTTCGCCCTCGAACACATCGCGGTGATCGGCGGCCTGATCGCCACGGCCATCGCCAGCGCGCAACGCCAGCGGCTGCGCCAGGACGTCTCCGTGGCCGCCACCTACCAGAAGGCCTGAGGCGATCATGCAGAAACCCGTCCTGATCGCCAGTGCCGCGCTCATCTGCGCGGCGGTTATCGGCATCGCCGTCTACGCCACCGGCTCGGCGAAGAAAGACGCCGGCGGTTTCGCCGGCTACCCGCCGGTAAAGGTCGCCCTCGCCTCGGTGGAGCGGCGGGTGGTGCCGCGCGTCTTCGATGGCGTCGGCGAGCTGGAGGCCGGTCGCCAGGTCCAGGTGGCCGCCGAAGCGGCAGGACGGATCACCCGCATCGCCTTCGAATCGGGCCAGCAGGTGCAGCAAGGGCAGTTGCTGGTGCAACTCAACGACGCGGTGGAACAGGCCGAGCTGATCCGTCTCAAGGCGCAGTTGCGCAATGCCGAGATCCTCCATGCCCGTGCGCGCAAGCTGGTAGAGCGCAACGTCGCCTCGCAGGAACAGCTGGACAACGCCGTCGCCGCCCGCGACATGGCGCTCGGCGCGGTGCGCCAGACCCAGGCGCTGATCGACCAGAAGGCGATCCGCGCGCCCTTCTCCGGCCAGCTCGGCATCCGCCGCGTGCACCTCGGCCAGTACCTCGGCGTCGCCGAGCCGGTGGCCAGCCTGGTGGATGCGCGGACCCTGAAAAGCAATTTCTCCCTGGACGAAAGCACCAGTCCCGAGCTGAAGCTCGGCCAGCCCCTCGAGGTCCTGGTCGACGCCTATCCGGGGCGCAGCTTCCCGGCGCGCATCAGCGCCATCGACCCGCTGATCGGCAAGTCGCGCACGGTGCAGGTCCAGGCCTTGCTGGACAACCCCGAAGGCCTGCTCGCCGCCGGCATGTTCGCCAGCATCCGGGTCTCGCGCAAAGCCGACGCGCCGTCGCTGAGCGTGCCGGAAACCGCGGTCACCTATACCGCCTACGGCGACACCGTGTTCGTCGCCCACCAGGACGGCGACCGGCCGCTCAGCGCCAAGCGCGTCTCGGTGCGGATCGGCGAGCGCTGGGACGGTCGCGTGGAAATCCTCCAGGGCCTCGCCGAGGGCGACCGGGTAGTGACTTCCGGACAGATCAACCTGAGCGACGGGATGGCCGTGGAACCGGTCAAGGAAGACACCCTGAGCAGTGCCGCGCCCCCCGTGCCGGTCGCAGGCCGCTGAAGGAACCCCGCGATGACCTTTACCGACCTGTTCGTCCGCCGGCCGGTGCTGGCGCTGGTGGTCAGCACGCTGATCCTGCTGCTCGGCCTGTTCTCCCTGGGCAAGCTGCCGATCCGCCAGTACCCGCTGCTGGAAAGCTCGACCATCACCGTCACCACCGAGTACCCCGGCGCCTCCGCCGATCTCATGCAAGGCTTCGTCACCCAGCCGATCGCCCAGGCGGTGTCGTCGGTGGAGGGCATCGACTACCTTTCCTCGACCTCGGTGCAGGGGCGTAGCGTGGTGACCATCCGCATGCTGCTCAACCGCGATTCGACCCAGGCGATGACCGAGACCATGGCCAAGGTCAACTCGGTGCGCTACAAGCTGCCCGAGCGTGCCTACGACTCGGTGATCGAACGCTCTTCCGGCGAGACCACCGCGGTAGCCTACGTCGGCTTTTCCAGCAAGACCCTGCCGATCCCGGCGTTGACCGACTACCTGTCGCGGGTGGTCGAGCCGATGTTCTCTTCCATCGACGGCGTGGCCAAGGTCCAGACCTTTGGCGGCCAGCGCCTGGCCATGCGCCTCTGGCTCGACGCCGACCGCCTCGCCGGGCGCGGCCTGACCGCCTCCGACGTGGCCGAGGCGATCCGCCGCAACAACTACCAGGCGGCGCCGGGGATGGTGAAGGGGCAGTACGTGCTGTCCAACGTGCGGGTCAACACCGACCTGACCAACGTCGACGACTTCCGCGAGATGGTCATCCGCAACGATGGCAACGGCCTGGTGCGCCTGCGCGACGTCGGTACCGTCGAACTGGGCGCCGCGGCCACCGAGACCAGCGCACTGATGGACGGCGACCCGGCGGTGCACCTGGGGTTGTTCCCGACGCCCACCGGCAACCCGCTGGTGATCGTCGACGGCATCCGCAAGCTGCTGCCGGAGATCCAGAAGACCCTGCCGCCGGATGTCCGCGTCGACCTCGCCTACGAGACTTCGCGCTTCATCCAGGCCTCCATCGACGAGGTGGTGCGGACCCTGGTGGAAGCGCTGCTGATCGTGGTGCTGGTGATCTACCTCTGCCTCGGCTCGCTGCGCAGCGTGCTGATCCCGGTGGCGACCATTCCCCTGTCGATGCTCGGCGCCGCCGCGCTGATGCTGGCCTTCGGCTTCAGCGTCAACCTGCTGACCCTGCTGGCGATGGTGCTGGCCATCGGGCTGGTGGTGGACGACGCCATCGTGGTGGTGGAGAACGTCCACCGCCACATCGAGGAAGGCAAGTCGCCGGTGGCGGCGGCGCTGATCGGCGCCCGCGAAGTGGCCGGCCCGGTGATCGCCATGACCATCACCCTGGCCGCCGTGTACACCCCCATCGGCCTGATGGGCGGCCTCACCGGCGCGCTGTTCCGCGAGTTCGCCCTGACCCTGGCGGGCGCGGTGATCGTGTCCGGGGTGGTGGCGCTGACCCTGTCGCCGGTGATGAGTTCGCTGCTGCTCCAGGCGCACCAGAACGAGGGGCGCATGGGCCGCGCCGCCGAGTGGTTCTTCGGCGGCCTGACGCGGCGCTACGGGCAGGTCCTGGAGTTCTCCCTGGGCCACCGCTGGCTGACCGGCGGCCTGGCATTGCTGGTGTGCATCAGCCTGCCGCTGCTGTATTCGATGCCCAAGCGCGAACTGGCGCCGACCGAGGACCAGGCCGCGGTGCTCACCGCGATCAAGGCGCCGCAGCACGCCAACCTCGACTATGTCGAACTGTTCGCGCGCAAGCTCGACCAGGTCTACACCAGCATCCCGGAAACCGTGAGCACCTGGATCATCAACGGCACCGACGGACCGGCGGCGAGCTTCGGCGGGATCAACCTGGCGGCCTGGGAAAAGCGCGAGCGCGACGCCTCGGCGATCCAGTCCGAGCTGCAAGGCAAGGTCGGCGACGTCGAGGGCAGCAGCATCTTCGCCTTCCAGTTGGCCGCCCTGCCCGGCTCCACCGGCGGCCTGCCGGTGCAGATGGTGCTGCGCAGCCCGCAGGACTATCCGGTGCTCTACCGGACCATGGAAGAGATCAAGCAGAAGGCCCGACAGAGCGGGCTGTTCGTGGTGGTCGACAGCGACCTCGACTACAACAACCCGGTGGTCCAGGTCCGCATCGACCGCGCCAAGGCCAACAGCCTGGGCATCCGCATGCAGGACATCGGCGAGTCGCTGGCGGTGCTGGTGGGCGAGAACTACGTCAACCGCTTCGGCATGGAGGGCCGCTCCTACGACGTGATCCCACAGAGCCTGCGCGACCAGCGTTTCACTCCGCAAGCGCTGGCACGACAGTTCGTGCGCACCCAGGACGGCAACCTGGTGCCGCTGTCGACGGTGGTCCGGGTGGCGCTTCAGGTCGAACCGAACAAGCTGATCCAGTTCGACCAGCAGAACGCCGCGACCCTCCAGGCGATCCCCGCGCCCGGCGTCTCCATGGGCCAGGCGGTGGCCTTCCTCGACGACGTGGCGCGCGGCCTGCCGGCCGGCTTCAGCCACGACTGGCAATCCGACTCGCGGCAATACACCCAGGAAGGCAACACCCTGGTGTTCGCCTTCCTCGCCGCCCTGGTGGTGATCTACCTGGTGCTCGCCGCGCAGTACGAGAGCCTGGCCGACCCGCTGATCATCCTGATCACCGTGCCGCTGTCGATCTGCGGCGCGCTGCTGGCGCTGGCGCTGGGCTACGCGACGATGAACATCTATACGCAGATCGGCCTGGTCACCCTGATCGGCCTGATCAGCAAGCACGGCATCCTCATGGTCGAGTTCGCCAACGAACTGCAACTCCACGAGCGCCTCGACCGCCGCGCGGCGATCCTGCGCGCCGCGCAGATCCGCCTGCGGCCGGTGCTGATGACCACCGCGGCAATGGTCTTCGGCCTGGTGCCGCTGCTCTTCGCCAGCGGCGCCGGCGCCGCCAGCCGCTTCGGCCTGGGCGTGGTGATCGTCTCCGGGATGCTGGTCGGCACCCTCTTCACCCTGTTCGTGCTGCCCACCGTCTATACCCTGCTGGCGCGCAACCACGCGGAAGTCGACAAGAGCCCGCGCAGCCGGCAACTGGCCGAGGCCGATCTGCTGGTGAACAAGGCATGAAGCGCTCCTACCCGAACCTTTCGCGCCTGGCGCTGGCCCTGGCGGTCGGCACCGGCCTGGCCGCCTGCAGCGTCGGCCCCGACTACCAGCGTCCGCAGTCGCCGCCGCCACGCGTCGCCAGCGAGCACCTCGGCGAGTTCTCCGGCGAGCGGCGGGAAGCGCCCTGGTGGAGTTTCTTCGACGATCCGCAACTGGTGCGCCTGGTCGACCAGGCGCTGGCGCGCAACCACGACATCCGCGAGGCCCGCGCCAACCTGCGCAGCGCCCGCGCGCTGTTCGACGACCGCTGGCTCGACCAGTTGCCGCAGGTCACCAGCCAGGCCGGCTACAGCCGCAGCATCGAACAACAGCTGGACTACGACGGCGAGCCGCGCCGGCGCCTGGCGGAGAGCTACCGCGCCGGCTTCGACGCGCAGTGGGAAATCGACCTGTTCGGCCGCCTCGGCCGACTTTCCGACGCCGCCGTGGCCCGCGCCGAAGCGGCCGACGCCGACCTCCGGCTGGTACGCCTGAGCATCGCCGCCGACACCGCCCGCGCCTACTTCGAGATCCAGGGCTACCAGCGCCGGCTGGACGTGGCGCGCGCCCAGGTGCGCAGTTGGCGCGACACCCTGGAGCTGACCCGCAGCAGCCTGCAACTGGGCAGCGGCCTGCCGGAGGACGTGGAGAACGCCCAGGCCAACCTGCTGCGCAGCGAAGCGGCGATTCCGCCACTGACGACCGCGCTGGAGAGCGCCCGCTATCGCCTCGACGTGCTGCGCGGCGAGGCACCCGGCAGCGGCGCGCCGATCCTCGACGGCGGCGCCGCCGCGCCATTGGCGAAGAACCTGCCGCTGGGCGACGTCGACCGCCTGATCCTCCAGCGCCCCGACGTAGTCAGCGCCGAGCGGCAACTGGCAGCGAGCACCGAAGACGTCGGCGCGGCCACCGCCGAACTCTATCCGCGCCTCGACCTGGGCGGCTTCATCGGTTTCTTCGCCCTGCGCAGCGGCGACCTCGGCAGCGCCTCGCGCGCCTTCGAACTGGCGCCCAGCGTCAGTTGGCCGGCGTTCCGCCTGGGCAACGTGCGGGCCCGCCTGCGCGCCGTCGAGGCGCAGTCCGACGCCGCGCTGGCGCGCTACCAGCGCTCCCTGCTGCTGGCCCAGGAGGACGTCGGCAACGCGCTCAACCAACTGGCCGAACACCAGCGTCGGCTGGTCGCCCTGTTCCAGTCCGCGACCCATGGCGCGAACGCCCTGGAGATCGCCAACGAACGCTACCGCGCCGGCGCCGGCAGCTACCTGGCGGTGCTGGAGAACCAGCGCGCGCTGTACCAGATCCGCGAGGAACTGGCGCAGGCGGAGACCGCCTCGTTCGTCAACGTCATCGCGCTCTACAAGGCGCTCGGCTGGGGCAGCGGCGACCTGGCGCCGGGTGCCGGCCAACTGGCCGCCGGCGAAACCGCCGGGGCCAACCGTTGAAAGTTCCGATTCAGGCCCTGGCAGCGACGATCATGCGGGTTTCCATCGGCAGGTCGACGATCCGCTCCACCGCGAAGCCGCCGCGCCCGAGCAGGTCGACCACCTCCTCGGTGGTGCGGTGACGGCCAGCGCAGGCCATGAACAGGTGCACGTCCCAGAGCACCGACATCGGCGACGGCTCGCTGGCCGAGATGGTCCGCTCGATCACCACCACCCGGCCGTCGCCGGCCATCGCCTCGCGGCAATTGCCGAGCAACCTCAGGCTGGCGGCTTCGTCCAGATCGCCGATGATCCGCGACAGCAGGTAGATATCGCCGTTGGACGGCACCTCTTGCAGCATGTCGCCGCCCACCAGGCTGACGCGCTCCCCTGCCAACAGGCTGGAGAGGTTGTCGCGGGCCACGCCGAGGGAACCCTCGCGGTCGAGCATCACGCCCCGGGCGCTGGGCTCGGCCTGCAGGATGGCCTTGGTCAATTCGCCGGAACCGCCACCGACGTCGACGAAGCTACGCCCGCGGAAATCCAGGAGCCTGGGGATCTCGTGGAAGGCCAGGTTGCTCGCCTTCATCGCCAGCAGGAAGCGCCGGCCGGCATCCGGGCAGCGCTTCAGGTAGCTGTAGAAGTCTTCGCCGAACGCCAGCTCGAAGCCTGGGGTACCGCTGAGCAGCGCCTCGCAGGCGGGCGTCCAGGCGGCGTGGAACTCCTCGCCGTAGAACAGCACCATGTCGCGGAAGGAGCCCTCGACATCCCTCAGCAGGTGGCTGGTGGGGGTATTGGCGTAGCCGTCGCGGGTATCGCCCTGGAAGATCTCGAAGGCCACCAGCAGGCGCATCAGTCGATGGATGCGCTCGGCATCGGAACCGACCGCGGCGGCCAGCGTCTCGTCGCTGTCGATCCCGCTCTCGATCAGATCGGCCAGCCCGAGGCGCGTAGCGACGTAGACGCAACGGGACTTCCATTCCCCGGTAACAACTTGTATCAAATTACGCGCAGCAGCAAGATTCGAATTATTCATCTTTTATTCTCTCTCGTTACACATTTCCGTAACCCGAGAAGTACCCAAGCGCTCTATTTCGCACTTCTTGCCCGCTCGGCGAGAAATACCGCAGAACACCCCGGTTCATTCGGAACTTTGAGAAAAAATGCGCTCATCCCCCGGATCAGCGCTCCCTGGATCTCGTTGCGGAAACAACCCTGGAACTTTCCAACTGCCTGTTCCAGAGCCTTTTCCTGCGTACCGAAAGAATAAAATTACAACTTGGCTACAACCTCCGGCATTGCAGGAAGCATCAGCTTAGCAATCCCGCATACCCTGTCTGGCACCTACCAGATCTTGTAGTTGAGCCGGTACGAGCGTTCTGTGTTTTATGCAATCCACATCAGCGACCAGGGATGCTGGCTATTTGAAACACTTCACGGAATGACGCTGAAAGTCTTCGCGACCTCGTCTGTCGCACCTTAACGAAAGCATTGCGAATCCATCACCGACAGGTTTCCAAAAGAAACCCGGGATGAAACTCCTATTGCCTTTCGAAAATTGGAAACGACAGGCGAACATATGTAACGCGAAATTTCACCCTACGTATAAACAATGCGCCCAGCGAATATCGCTCCCTTACCGAGCGACGAACTCCTGCGCGCCAGCGAATAACCGATGCCGCGAGGGAAAAGTTTCTCCGGCATACCTGGAGAGCCCTCTCGGAGGCGGCGCATGAACGGTCAGCGGTACAGGGAAACACCCCTCGACATCGAGCGTCTGCGGCGCCTGAATCGCGCCACGGTGGAGCGCTACATGGCAATGAAGGGGGCCGAACGGTTACAGCGGCACAGCCTGTTCGTCGAGGACGGCTGCGCCGGCAACTGGACCACGGAAAGCGGCGAACCCCTGGTTTTCCGGGGCCATGAGAGCCTCAGGCGGCTCGCCGAGTGGCTCGAGCGCTGCTTCC
>Ga0247725_1000336_pt1 | contig 40631 bp, 49 predicted proteins | sample OKSTACKMCFT3sol_FD_183021 | JGI IMG/M metagenome (GOLD analysis project Ga0247725, IMG submission 183021) | Subsurface sediment microbial communities from gas well in Oklahoma, United States - OK STACK MC-FT3-sol | ecosystem: Environmental > Terrestrial > Deep subsurface > Rock core/Sediment...
AACAAGTACCTCAACCACTTTCCCCGGCACGAGAGATACGGCCTGTCACTTCAGATCCGCACAGCGGCCTATGACGTGTACGGGCTCGTCGTGGAGGCGCAGAAACGTCACCACAAGAAGACCAGCCTTTCCAATCTGGACGTCCGCCACGAACAGCTCCGTATGTTCGTCCGCCTGGCCCATGAACTCGGATACTTCGAATTCAAGGACGGGACCCAGATCGGAGCCTCACCGGCGACCATCGCCGATCGGCGTTACCACGCCATCGCGAAGATGGTCGACGAGGTGGGCTGCCTGATTGGCGGCTGGATCAGCGCAGAGAGGGTCAAGGAAAGGGACCCCGACCGTAAGTGAACAAGTAGGCGTAACGCATAAACGGGAATCATCTTGACATGCTTTGCCCGATATCTGGCGGCAACTGGAACAACAGCTCGAACGCTGGGCTGTGGACCCTGAACCTGAACAACACCCGCACGAACTCGAACGATAACGTCGGGTTGCGCGCCGACTCAATTCCACCTGAAACGCCCCATGGCGACACTGGAAATGAGGGAGATGGTTTCCGGCCTCTGGCGAAATCTTTAGGCCGCCCGCTTTTCGGTAGCTTCGGCGAAGACCAGCGTGGCGGATCTTGAAACGCTACGGCGACCTGTATGGGGCGGTCTCGTCAAGGGCCGCCCTGTACCAGGGATATTATGACGCCCGGCGCGGCAAGCGGTCGAGCCGGGCCTGTTTCCAGTTCGAACGCCGCTTGGCCGCCCAGGTCGAGGATCTGCACCTCAAGCTGGCCGCCGGAACCTATCGGCCCCAGCGCTATCACGTCTTTCAGATCTTCGAACCCAAGCCGCGCGTGATCAGCGCGCCGGCCTTCCGCGACCGCGTCGTGCAGCACGCCGTCTATAATGTGCTGCGCCCGATCTTCGACCGGACCTTCATCGACCAGAGCTTCGCCTGCAGGGTCGGCAAGGGTACGCACCTGGCGTCCGACTATGTGCAGGCCGCCTTGGCCAAGGCTCCGCGCGACAGCTACGTGCTGCAGCTCGATATCCGGCGCTACTACTACCGCATGGACCGCGCCATCCTGCGGACCCTGATCGAACGCAAGATCAAGGACCGGCGCCTCGTCGACCTGGTCATGATGTTCGCCGAGATGACCGACGAGCCGGTGGGCGTGCCGATCGGCAACCTGCTGTCGCAGCTCTTCGGGCTGATCTACCTCGACCCGCTGGACCACTTCATCAAGCGCGAGCTGAAGGTCCGGCACTACGCCCGCTATGTCGACGACTTCGTGTTGATCGGCCTGACCCATGACCAGGCGGTCGACTATCGGGCGCGGATCGTCGCCTTCCTGGCCGATCGGCTGCGCCTGGAGCTGTCGCACAGCTCGATCCACCGCGTCTCGCGCGGGCTCAACTTCGTCGGCTTCCGCACGTGGGCCAGCGCCCGGTTCGTGCGCAAGCGCGCTCTCTACAGCTTTCGGCGGGCCGCCAAGAACGGCCGCCTGGAAAGCGTGATCTCCAGCCTCGGCCATGCCGGCAAGACCGGCTCGCGCCGGGCGATGTTCAAGCACCTGAGGGAAAATCACCATGGCCTCTATCGTCGCCTACCAGAAGGCGTCCGACGCCTGGACCACCTATAGCCTGATCGGCGTCGAGGGCGCGGTCGAACTCTGCACGATCGACGGCGTCACCTATGTGTCGATCCCCGACGACGGCGACCTGCACGACCAGCCCGAAGAGATCGCCGGCAGCGTCGCGGTGATCGAACCGTCGGACGAGTTGATCGACGCGATCTGCGACGCCTCGCCCCACGTGGCCCTGATCCGCGACCGCGTCGTCGAGATGATCGCCCAGCGCTACAGCCTGACCGACGAGATCAAGCTGCTGCGCACGCCCCCCAGCCCCGCGTTCGACGCCTACAACGACTATGTCGAGATCTGCCGCGCCTGGGGCCGCAACCAGAAGGCCGCCCTCGGCCTGCTCCGCTACGGCGCGCCATCGTGAAGCGGCCCGGATTGGCCGCCTTGGCCTCGATCGCGGCCGGCGCGCTGGTCGTGGCCTGTTCGGATCAAGCCTCCGGCGTGGTTCGCCCGCCGGAGATCTTCCAGGGCGATAACTGGGCCGTCGTCCAGTGGGTCGACGTCGCCGAGGTCGACGCGGCCTGCCGCGCGGCCGGGGCGGCGGCCGACGGCCGTATCCAGGGCTGCGCCAAGGGCCGGAACCTGATCCTGCCGAATCCGTGTCGGCTGGATGGCTACTCGGCCGACGTGACCTGCCACGAGCTAGGCCACGTCAACGGTTGGACGCACGCGCCGGCCGCCCGCGCGGGCCTCTAGCGCCCGCCGCGCCTTTCATCCTTCGGGGGTATTCATGGACACTAACCGCTTGCTCGGCGGCCTTCTGGCCGCCGTGGTCGTCCTGCTGTGGGGCGTGCCCAGCCTCCTGACGGTGATCCTGTCGGAGCCGCCGCCGACCAAGGCGCGGAAGCTGCGGGCGATCATCAACACCATGGCCAGCGTGATGCTGGGCTATCTGGTGTTCCTGGGCGCGGCGCCCTGGGCCGGGGGCTTCCTGAACGGCCTGGTCGAGAAGTTCCTTGGGCTCAATCCCAAGGTCGACGACACCGTCGCGGGCGTCGTCGCGGCGCTCCTGGTGACGGGCCTTGGCCCGACGATCCTGGAGCGCGCCGAAAGGATCCTCGGCCGCAAGATCGACGAGGTGACGCAATGACGATCGGGGCCGTGATCGGAGGCGCGGCGCTGATCGTCGCCGCCTATGCCTTCCATTGGCGCGCAAGGCTGCTGGGCGCGAAGGCGCGCGGCTGGCCGGGCGCGCCGCGCCTCTTGCGCCTGGCGCTGGACTTGGCCGCGACAGTCTTCGTTCTCGCGGGCCTCTGGCATGCCGTCGAGGGGCGCTTGCCCGCTTGGCTGCTGATCGGCGTCGAACTGGCGCTGGCCGTCTACGCGGTGGCCTTCGCGGTCAATCTCGGCCGCCAGCGCGCGACCCGCGGCTGACCCTTCTGACAACCTGGAGAGACCTCATGACCTTGGTCAACGCCAAGGCCTTCTTCGACCGTGCGCGAAACTCTGACCTTCTTGGTCCCGTGCTGGTCCAGGCCGAAATCGATGGCTGCAACGCCATTCTAGCCGCTTGCGCGGGGTGGCCCATGGCCCATACCGCCTATGCGCTGGCGACCGCCTATCACGAAACCGGCGGCACGATGCAGCCGGTCAAAGAGTTCGGCGGCGCGAACTATCTTCGCCGCGAGTACGACGTCGAGGGGCGCGACCCGGCCCGCGCGAAGGCGCACGGCAACGTCAAGCCTGGCGACGGCGTCAAGTTCTGTGGCCGAGGCTACGTCCAGCTCACTTGGCAAGTGAACTACGCCAAGGCGGCGCGGAAGGTCGGCGTCGACCTGGTCGCCGATCCGGACGCGGCCATGCGGCCGAGCATCGCCGCGTGCGTGATGCGCGACGGCATGGCCGAAGGGTGGTTCACCGGCAAGAAGCTGGCCGACTACTTGCCGGCCGACGGCGCGGCGAGCCGTGACGCCTTCACCAAGGCTCGCCGGATCATCAATGGCGTGGATAAGGCCGACAAGATCGCCGAGCACGCCATGGACTTCCAAGAGGCGCTGATGGCCGGCGGGTGGTCGTCATGACCGCGCTCGGCTTCGGCCTCGCCGTCAGAGCCTTCATCCGCGGCGCGTGGGAATGGCTGCTCGCCTTCTCGAAGACCCGCTTCGGTCGCCTCCTGTTGGGCGGGCTGCTGGTCGCACTGGCGATTGTCGTCGCCTTCCAGCTCGGCCAGCGATCGGGCGTCGCGCGCGAGAAGGGGGACGAAGCCAAGCGCCGGGCGGCGGCCGTCAAGGTCGTGACCAAGGTAGCGACGGAGGGGCGCAAGATCTCGACCGACGTCTCGGCCGCCCTGGAGCGCCGGAAGGTCGAGATCCGCACCGTCACCCAAACCCTGACCAAGGAGGTACCGGTTTATGTCACCGTTGAAAGCGATCGTGCTTGTGTTGTGCCTGACGGCTTTATCCGCCTGCACGACGCCGCAGCTCATGGGGCCGCCGTTCCCGCCGCCGCCGGTGGACCTGTCGAAGCCCCTTCCGGAGTTCCGCTCTCTGCCGTCGCCGAGACCATGGTCGCAAACTACGGCGTCGCCCTCGAATGGCGGGAAGAGGCCCTAGCCTGGCGCACGTGGTACGCGCGCCAGGCCGATCTCTGGTCCAAGCATATCAAGGCGCCAGATCCGGAGCCCTGACCGCTCGCCGCGAGGCTGGAGCGAACACGTTCGGCTTAGCCGAGGCGATCCGGCCGCCTACCGCCGGCTAATCTCAGGAGAAAACCATGACTAAGATGCGCGCGAAACTTCGCGTGGGTTCGGTGCTGCCGTTCGCTGGCGGCGATGGCAAGGTCGTCCAGGAGCGCGTGACGTTCCATGGAGTGTCCAAGTCCAGCCCGTATCCGGAGGACGGCACGGACGAAGACAACACCTTCGCCAAGTTCTCGCCCTCGGCTCTGTTCGACATCGTCATCGCCAACCCGGCGCTGATCGGTGGGTTCGAGCCCGGCGACACGTTCTACGTCGACTTCACGCCGGTCGACTAGGCGGCTCGCACGCCCTACGCTTCATAGGCCCCGCCGGCTCACGCTGGCGGGGCCTTTTTCGTTCTAGGCCTTGCCCAGGCGCTTGCGCACGATCGCTCGAAACACGTCTTCGGCGACCTGCTGGGCGCGCTTTCGGCCGATCGGCGCTTCAGGGGCTCTGGCGAAGGCCGGATCGCGTTTTACACGGCGGCTCTAAGCACTTGATTTCTTTTGAGTTTAATAAGGCGCGTTTTACAGTCAAGGCCTTGATTTTTAAAGCGTCCGTCCCGCTTGGGAAGCTGACGTTCTACCTCTGAACTACGCCCGCCAAAGGGACGAACCGTTTAGCCCGGCTCGGGGCTCTACTCAAGCGCTCGCGCGACTTGATTTCGAGGGCTCGGGGACCGATGGCGCGGCGGCTCGGGCTGGAGGCTTCCGGGCCGCCGCGCGGCGAGGATCCTTAGGAGCCGGCCTTGGCCAGCTCTAGGGCCTTGTCCAGGGCCCGGTCGGCTGGAACCGCGACGTCCGGGGTCAGGCCGACGGTCTCCCAGTCCTTGCCGGTGTCGGGATCAAAGGCGCGGCCGACGGGAACAAAGGCGGTGAGGCCCGCGCCGATGGGCTCGAAGCCGCCGAAGTGGTTGGCCCCGGCGGTGCGCTCGCCGATCAGGACGCCGCGATGGGTGCGTTGCAGGGCCAAGGCCAGATGCTCGCCGGCCGAGGCCGTGGCGCGCGAGGTCAGATAGTAAACCTTGGCGTTCCGCAGGCCGGTCTCGGCGTTTGGCGTGACCCAGTGCTCGCGGCGGTAGACGCCGGGCGGCCCCGCGACGTGGCGCATGGACGGCGGATCCTGGGGCGGAGACTCCAGCGCGTCGACCACGGACTGGGCCAGATCGAGCGTGACGAGACGGGTTGGCTTGGCGAACAGATAAGGCAGGATCACATCCATCTCGTCGGGCCCGCCGCCGTGGTGCTCGCGCGCGTCGAAGATGATCGCCTTGGCGTCGGCGTGCGCCTTCATGAAGGTCTCCAGGATCGCCAGGCTTTCCGGCGACCCGTCGAACATCGTGAAGCGGACATAAGCCACGCCATCGGCGATCCACTTGGGGTCCAGGATGACGGGACCGTCGGCGGGGCGCGGGCGGCCCGGCGCGGCGCTAGCGCTGACGACTGTCACGCGCAGGTGTCCGTCGGCGTGCACCGCCTGCAGGTCGGCCGTGACGCGCTTGGCCAGCGCCGCCGGGTCGGTGATGTGCAGATAGTCCGATCGGTTGGCTCGCAGCATGGCGGCGTAGCGCTCGCCGACCGCCGGCTCGACGTACGAGGTCCGCAGCTTGTCGGCCAGGCTGTCGATCGCCGCGCCAAGGGCGGGAGCCTCGGCCGACGGGGTGGCCTGCATGGCCAGACCGGGTTGAACGGTGATCAGCGTCAAACCAAGGGCGATCGTCCCAAGACCGATCGTCATGACCAAATTGCGCCGCACAGTCGTCTCCTTATGAGGTGGTTGAATGGGCGCAAGGGAGGCGATCGCCGCGTGGAAGTCCTGACGGAAACATCTCGAAAAGCTGATCGTCGACGCGCTCCGGCTCCGCTGGCGTTCGGCGACGTCACGGTCGACGTGGAGAGCCGGCGCGTGCGCGCCCCGGACGGGTCCTGCGCCCTTGAGCCGCGGGTCTTCGAGCTCCTGCTGGTGCTGTCGGGGCGGCCTGGCCTGACCGCCTCGCGCGATCACCTGATCGAGACGGTTTGGGGCGAGCAGGAAGGGTCCGATGAGGCTCTGAGCCAGGCGATCGCCAAGTTGCGACGGGCGCTGGGCGATGACGTCCGGGCGCCGCGCTTCATCGAGACCGTGCCCAAGCTCGGCTATCGCTGGATCTTCGAGGAGCCGTCGGCCGCCGCCCGCGCGCCGTCGCCACGCTGGAGTCTGGGGCCGAGTTGGGTCGCCGCCAGCGCCGCCCTGGCGCTCGTCGTCGTCGGCGGGGGCGGCGCGGCGGCCTATGCCTGGATCCATGCGGTCGTCCCGCCGACGTTTGAGATCCGCAAGGTGCGGATGGAGCGCGTCGCCGATGGGCGTTGCGTCAAGCAGGTGCAGGTGATCCGCGGCGAGGGCGCGCCGTCCGCCGCCGATCGCGCGCCGCCAAGGCCTTCGTCGCCCGGCTGCCCCGCGCCGGCCGATGAGCCGCGAGAGTTCGTCCTGCGCTAGGCTCCGCCCGCCGACTCTAGGATTCCGCCGCAGCCTCTCCGCCGCCGACGCATCGGGCCAGCATCTCGGCCAGAGCGCTGACCTCGATCGGCTTGGGCAGTACGTCATCCATGCCGGCGGCGTGGTAGCCGGCGGTTTCCTGTTCCATCAGACTGGCGGTCACCGCGACGATCGGCACGCGCCGGCGGCCCAGGCGGCCTTCCTCCTGGCGGATGGCGCGGGTGGCTTCTACGCCGTCCATCACCGGCATGTGGACGTCCATGAAGATCGCGTCCCAGGGCTGTCGCCGCCAGGCCTCCACCGCCTCGCGACCGTCGGCGGCGAAGCCGCAGGCGATGCCGAAAGGCTCGACGAGGGCGGCGATGATCTCGCGATTCATCGCGTTGTCGTCGACGACCAGCAGGGTGGGGGGCTCCTCATCCTCGGCGCGCGGGCTCGGCGCGCGTTGCGGCGCGTCGGCGATGGCCGGGCAGGGGATGCGCAGGCTGAAGGTCGATCCTTGGCCGGGTTGCGACGAGGCCGACATTTCGCCGCCCATCTTGGCGACAAGGCCCTGGCAGAGCGCCAGACCCAGGCCGATGCCGCCCGCCGCGCGCTTGGTCGAGTCGTCGATCTGGCTGAAACGCTCGAAGATGACGGCCATCTTTTCGGGCGCGACGCCGTCGCCGGTGTCGACGACCTGGATCCAAAGATCGTCGCCCACGCCGCTGATCCGGCAATCGACGCCGCCCTCTTGGGTGAACTTGAGGGCGTTGTCGATCAGCACGCTGATCACCTGACGCAAGCGATCGACGTCGCCAAGCCGGATTTCTCCCAGGCTCGCCTCCATGTGCATGGTCAGGCGCAGATGGCGCGCCTCGGCCGTGGGGCGATGCAGGTTGTCAAGCGACTGGGCCAGGGCGGTCAGGCGGAACGGCCGCGGCTTCAACTGCAGCGCGCCGTCGTCCAGCTGACAGAGGTCCAGCACGTCGTCGATCATCATCCGCAGACGCCGGGCCGCGCCCTTCATCTCTAGCACCTGATCGCGCTGCTTCTTGGTCAGGGACGAGCGGGCCACGATCTGGCCGAGGCCGAGGATGGCGTTCAGCGGCGTTCGCATCTCATGGCTGACCGTGGCCAGAAAGCGCGATTTGGCCTCGTTGGCGCTTTGGGCGCGTTTGGTGGCTTCCCGCAACTGGCTGGTGCGCAGGTCTACCCGCGCCTCGAGTTCCTGGTTCAGGCTGTTCAGATCGTGACTCCGGCGCGCCAGGGCCTCGACGAGGTCGCGGTTCTGATCACGCAGCTGGATGGAGTCGACCAACAGGGCGTGATTGTTGCGATGGCCGGTCAGCATCACCAGCCAGAACGCGACGCCCAACAGCCCCAACGCTCGGTCAGGACCCAGCAGCAGCGCCACGGAAGCCGGCAGGAGGATCAACGAGATATAGATTCGTCCCGTCAGCTTCAGCGGGGACAAAACACCGGTGGCGCCGCCGGCCAAGGCCGACAGCACGACGATGATCACGAAGCGGGTGCGCTGACTGTCGATCGGAAAGCGCAGCCACGCCAGGATCGCCCAGAGCGCCGCGCTGATGAGCAAGCCAGCGGAAAAGGCCACCACGATCGCGTTCAGCCGCTTGGCCAGAGCGCCGCCTCGCAAAGCCGAAGCAAGCAAGCGGTCAACGACGATGCGCGCGGCAAGGACGGCCAGGGTCGCGGTCAGCCACATCCAGTAGATCGGACGCTCCGAGGGCAGGGCCGCCAGGGTCACCCCTATGGCGGCCGCGGCCTGCACGCCCATCGTCGCGACGCTGTTGCGCGACGCCTGCCGAACGAGGGCCAAGGAGAGGGGATTGTCGCGGATGCTCGAACGTCCTCGCGCCAGAGTCATGTCTGCCTAGGGGTCACGACTGAGGTTGCCGAAGCTTATGCATGGCGCGGTGGGACAAGTCATCGCGGCCGTCTCGCGACAAAGCGACGCGCGAAATGGCAAACATGTTGGAAACCATGCACTTGCCCCCCGTCGAACTTTGCTCACGAAGATTTCGCGCAGCCTAGATCATCCGTCGGGGCTCGGCTTCCTGCGGGGCGCCAAGTGCGCCGGTTTGCGGCCTCATTTCGGGTATGCGCCGCCGGTTCGGCGGGCCGTCGTGGGGATCAAGCCGCGCCCGGATCGGTCATGTCCATCGCCTTGGGTCGATGGCTTGGCGAGGCGGACCAGAACGGGCGCTCGGTCACGGCAAGTGGGCAAAGAAAAACGCCGCCTGGCCGAGGGCCGGGCGGCGTTGGGATTTGACGCGGGCGCCGGTCAGTTGCCCTGAGGCGGCGGGCCTTCCGGCGGCGGACCGGGAGGCGGGCCGTCGCCCTGCCGCATCCGACGCTGGCGCATCGTCTCGAAGGCGGTCTTCAGCTCATCGAGGCTGATCTTGCCGTCCTTGTTGGCGTCGATCATCGCGAAGCGGTCTTCCGGACGTCCGGCGCCGGTCCATTCGGTCTTGTCGACGGCGCCATCGCTGTTGGCGTCCCAACGCTTGAAGATGTCTTCCGGCGCAGGCATGCCGCGCGGCGGGCCGTCCTGGGCGGACGCCATACCGGTCGCGGCGATGGTGGTCAGCGCGGCAAGCGCAACGGTGAGCACTAGGCGCATGGGCTGTCGCTCCCTTCTCATCAATCTCTCCGTGGACCGTCATCGGCCGCGAATATTGCTGGCGTGTTTCGGGAATAAGGCCGCGCCGGGCCAGACCTTGTGCTGGCCCTGCCCGAGGAAGACACGAAACTGTCGTATCACGCCGATAGGCCAAGTGACGGCTAGCTTTGAGGCGAATTGATGCGGAAGCGGTTGAAGGGCTCTGTTCCCGAGCGTCCCCGGCATGCTCCGGCCCGCGCCGCCGAGACCGAACTCATCTGCTACGTCCACGAGGGGTGGCGGCCGAAGGTCGAGCCGGCTTCGGCCAAGCGCGACTGGATGACGGCGACGCCCGATAGTTTCGCCTATCGCTGCCTGCCCCTGGCCATCGCCAACGCTCATGGCTGGGTCATGTTGAACCCCTGTGGTTTCTCCGCGCGCTGGCTCGGCGATGTCGGGGCTCGTTCAGTGGAGATCGTCGTCGACGAGGGCGCGGACAAGAAGCGCGCGCCAGTCTCCTTGTTCGGCAGCGGGACCCTGACCTTTCATGTCGAAGGGATCATGCGAACGTCCGAAGGCTGGAACCTCTGGGTGGGCGGACCGCCGAACGCCATGAAGGACGGCATCGCGCCGATGAGCGGGGTGATCGAGACCGATTGGGCGCCGTACACCTTTACGATGAACTGGCGCTTCACGCGGCCAAATCATTGGGTCCGGTTCGAGGAGAACGAACCGTTCTGCTTCTTCTTTCCAACTCCGCGCGGCGTCGTCGATCGGCTGAAGCCGGAGCTACGTCCAATGGAGGATTCACCCGAACTGCTGGAAAGCTACCGTGGCTGGGCCGCGTCCCGCGCCGCCTTCCAGCAGTGGATCAGGGAAAACCAGCCAAAGGCGTCGGCCGATCAGTGGCAGAAGCTCTACTATCGCGGCTTGCACCCGGACGGCCGGCCGGGCGCGCCGGATCACGAGTCGAAGATCCGGCTCGCGGAGTTCCGGCAGACGGGATCCCGGCGGGTCTGTCCGGCCCACCGCAAGGGGGCGCGCAAGCCAGACTAAAGCGCGTTGGGTTTAAGTGTCTGCCGTTAGACGGCCGAACGCGCTCCAAGTGCATGAAGCGAGAGCCCGCAAGCGGAACTATGCCTAGTGTTTGCCCCGATCGCGACCGAAGTTCGGCTCCGCGCTTTCCTGACCCGCCGCCACGATGCCGCGGCGGATCGCTCGGGTGCGGGTGAAATGAGCGTGAAGGGTGTCGGCGTCGCCCCAGCGGATCGCGCGGCTCATGGCCTGCAGATCCTCGGTGAAGCGGCCCAGCATCTCCAGCACCGCGTCCTTGTTGGCCACGAAGATGTCGCGCCACATGGTCGGGTCGCTGGCGGCGATGCGGGTGAAGTCGCGGAAGCCCGAGGCCGAGTACTTGATGACCTCGTTCTCGGTGACGTTCTCGAGATCCGCCGCGCTGCCGACGATCGTGTAGGCGATCAGGTGGGGCAGGTGGGAGACGACGGCCAGAACCAGGTCATGGTGCTTCTCGTCCATCAGTTCGACCTGGGCCCCGAAGGCGCGCCAGAAGGCCGAGAGGCGGGCGACGGCCGCGGCGTAGGCCTCGTCCTCGCTGTCGAGCGGGGTCAGGATGGTCCAGCGGTTCTCGAACAGCTCGGCGAAGCCGGCGTCCGGACCCGACTGCTCGGTGCCGGCGATCGGGTGGCCGGGAATGGCGTGGATCTTCGATATGTCCTGGGCGCGGAAGGCCTCGGCGACATTGCCCTTGGTCGAGCCGACGTCGGTGAGGGTGGCGCCCGCCTTCATGGCGGGGATGACCTGGGCGGCGAGGTCCGGGATCGACAGCACCGGCGTGGCGATGACCACCAGATCGGCGTCCTTGACCGCTTCGGCGATGTCGCCGGTGACGTGTTCGGCGATGCCGAGCTCGGCGACGCGGGCGCGGTGCGCCTCGCTGGCGTCGGCGACCGTGATCTCGCCGACCACGCCGTGCTCGCGGGCGGCGCGGATGATCGAACCGCCGATCAGGCCGGCGCCGATCACGGTCATCTTGGGATAGAGGAGGCCGGGGTTAGACATGGATAGGGCTCACTTCAAACCGACTTCCCCGGCGAATGCCGGGGCCCAGATTCAGCCTGAGCGGTTTGGGATGATGCGCCTCTCGTCCCAGTTCAAACGAAAGGCGGCTCTGGGTTCGATCTGGGCCCCGGCGTTCGCCGGGGAAGTCGGAAGAAAAGCCAGACATCTAGCGGCCCATGAACTGGGTCAGGTGTTCGACCACGGCGCGGTTCTGCTCTTCCAGGCCGATGGTGATCCGGATTGCGTTCGGCAGGCCGTAGTTGGCGACCGCGCGGACCAGATAGCCTTTCGACGCCAGGAAGGCCTCGGCCTCCAGGGCCGTCTTGCCCGGCGTGGTCGGGAAGGTCGCCAGCACGAAGTTGGCCGCCGACGGCGTGACCTCGAGGCCCAGGCCGCCCAGCTGCTGGGCCAGCCACGGCCGCCATTGCTCGACCAGGGCCAGCGAACGGGCCTGGAAGTCGTCGTCCAACAGGGCCGCGACCGCCGCCTCCTGGGCCGGGATCGAGGTGTTGAACGGCGGGCGGATGCGCTCGATCGGCTCGATGATGTGGCTGGGCGCATAGCCCCAGCCGACGCGCAGAGCGGCCAGACCGTGCAGCTTGGAGAAGGTGCGGGTGACGATCACGTTCTCGGCGGTTCGCGCCAGATCGAGACCGTCCTCGAAGCGCGGATCGCTACAGAACTCGGCATAGGCGCCGTCCAGAACCAGCACCACCGAGGGCGGCAGGGCCGCATGGAGGGCGCGGATCTCCTCGCCGGTCAGCCAGGTGCCGGTCGGGTTGGCCGGATTGGCGATGAAGACGAGGCGCGTGCGCTCGTCGACGCACTTGACCACCTCGTCGATATCGATGCGGTGGTTCACTTCCTTGGCCATCCGGACCTCGGCCTGGCAGGCGCGAGCCCCGATCGCGTAAGCGGCGAAGCCGTGTTCGCCCTGGACGATGTTGTCGCCGGGCTCGAGATAGACCTGGCACAGCAGGGCGAAAATCTCGTCGCTGCCGTCGCCGAAGGTCAGGCGCTCGGGTTCGAGCTTGTAGCGCTTGGCGACCGCCTCGCGCAGGATGCCCGCCTTGCCGTCGGGATAGATGTGCAGGCGATCGACCGCGTCGCGATAGGCCGCCTTGGCCTTATCGCTGCTGCCCAGGATGTTTTCGTTGCTCGACAGCTTCACCGGATGGGCGATGCCCTCGACCTTCGACTTGCCGCCGACATAGGCGTGGATGTCGAGGATACCGGCCTTGGGGACGGGGCGAGGCGCGGTGAAGCGATCGGCGGACACGGTCATCGGACTACTCAGGCTACGTACGGTTCAGGTGTACGGCGGCCGCTTCTTACACGTCGAACTGCTCGGGCGCAGCCCCGATGACGCCGGTCAGTTGACCTGGGGCGCGCGCCAGACGTTCGTCCTCCGCCTGGAAGAAGCCGGACAGCGAGAACAGCTTCAGTCCGCCAGCCTCGGCGACTAGTTCGGCGGCGACGCCGTCCTGTCCCAGGGCGTCCACGATGACGGCGGCGCTTTTGGGCGAGTCGGTGACCCAGAAGGTCTGGTCGCCGCCGGTCGGCTCGACCTCGACCTCGGCTACGGCGAGCGCCGCTTGCGGGCCCCAGGCCGCCAGGCAGGGCAGGGCGGCGAACACTTTCAGCTTGGGCTCTGCCAGGAGCCGGCCCCACCAGGGCGTGTCGCTGGACAGCGGCAGGACCGCGACACCCCACGGGGCGCGGGCGACGGCGAGGGCGTCCTGGGCGGTGGGAACCAACGACAGGCGCGGGGCGGTTCCGAAACGCAGGCGAGTCAGCTCGACGGTGCGGGCAGGCTCGCGGCCGCCGAACACGCCCAGTTGGTAGGGACCCTGGCGGGCCAGATTGTCGGCCATGATCTCGCGCCAGATGCGGATGACCAGGGCGTTGGAGGCGCCCCTGCGCGGCGCGTCGAGCAGCTTGCGGACGATCTGAGCCTCGCGACCGGGGCGCAGGCCAAAGCCGGTGTCGCCCGAGGCGCGCTTGGCGGCGGCGACCGCGCCGGCCAGGCTGGCGCGCTCGTCGAGCAGCTTCAGCAGTTCACCGTCGATGGCGTCCAGCCGCCATCGGACCTCTTCGAGAGACGGTGTGGCGTCCGTCGCGTCGCTGCCCATGTTCTTCCCCGAAATTGGAGGCGGGACCATAGTCTTTGCCGCCAAACACGCAATAGCCAGCCTTCATGGGAAGAAAATTGCGCTTTGGGTGATCGTTGCTCGATCAGTAGACGGTCGGCGCGGGGCCGGTGTCGAGGACGCCCAGGAAGCTGCGGCCGTCGCGGAAATGCAGGCTGGCCTCGATGACCGGCTCGCGCCCCATCGCCTGGGCGGCGGCGGCCAGGGCCTGCTCCGGCGTGCGGATCGGCTTGGAGAGGTCGGCGCGCTCCTTGATGGCGACTTCGAGGTCGCCGGTTAGGCGGCCTTCCGAGTCGACCGACAGCACGCCTGACTTTGCCTTGCCTTCCGCGTCGCCGGCCAGGATCTGGCTCTGCTCGAAGGTGATCTGGCCGCCGGCGGCGCTCCAGCCCTTCACGGCGGCTTCCCAATTGCGGCCGCGCAGGGCCGAGACGTGCGAGAGCTTGGTCTCCAGCGTCATCGAGGCGGTCTTGTCCTGGGCGATGCGGCCCAGCAGGCCGGTGAACGCGGTCTTGGCTCCGTCGGCCTTGAAGAAGATCGCGCCCTGGTCGTCCGGACCCGCGCGCAGGTGCAGTTGCATGCCGTCGGCCGAGACCAGCTGGAACGGCTTGGCGCCCTTCGCCGGCGTAAAGGTCAGGCCCGCGCCCTCGACCGAGATGCGCGGCGGATATTCCTTGATGTGCGAGATACTGGCCCGCAGGGCATGGCCGGTGATCGACACGTCGCCGGCTTCCGGACGGGTCAGCACCACGCCCTGCGGCGCGACCAAAACCCAGTGGGTGACATCGAAGATCGCCGCCTCGCCCTTCAGGACCGGCGCGCGGACGGCCCAACCGGTCGGCTCGGCGATCCGGGCCTCGTTCAGGTCGACGTTCATGCGGAACGGAAAGCCGTGGAAGTTGCGACTGCTCCACGACAGGTCATAGCCCCGCGACTTCAGGTCGGCCGCCTGGGCGTCCATCTTCTGCTCGGCCTGGCCGCGCAGCCAGAACCAGCCATAGCTCCAACCGCCCGCGACGAGGGCGGCGAGGATGAAAGGTGCGAAGAGCCGGCTCCGGCGGGCTTTGCGGGACGGGGCGGCGTCGCTATGGGTCATGAAAGGCGCGTCCAGTCGGGAATGGTGATGGGTTTGGCAGGCGGCGGCGAAGATCGCTGGGTGTTCGGATACGGATCGCTGATGTGGCGGCCCGGGTTCCCGTTCATAGACCGAAGAACGGCCTTGCTCCACGGGCGGCGACGCGCCTTTTGCATCTATTCGGTCCACCATCGCGGCACCTACGAGCGGCCGGGTTTGGTGCTGGGCTTGGCGCCGGGCGGCGCGGTGCGCGGCATGGCCTATCGCGTGGCGGCCTCGCAATGGGAGGAGGTCTACGCCTATCTGCGCGAGCGCGAGCAGCCGACCGAGACCTATTTCGAGACTTGGCGCGAGGTGAAGATCGACCGAAACGGCAAGGCGCCGGCGCTGGTCTTCCTGTCGGATATGAAGCACAGCCAGTGGGCGGGGGCGCTCAGCCTGGATCAGCAGGCCCAGCTGATCGCGGGCGCGACGGGGCTATCCGGCCCAAACATCGACTATCTCCGCGATCTGGTCATGCACCTGCGCGAAGACGGCGTCCGTGACCACGCCATGGAGCGACTGCTGAAGATGGTCGAGGCGATCGAGACCGGGATCTAGAGCCCCTCGGCTTCCAGCGCCTGGGTCGCGCCGTCGATGCGGGTCTGCAGTTCGCGCATGAACTCGGCGCGTTTCAGGCCTGCAGGGATCGGCTCAAGATACTGGAAGACGATGGTCCCCGGCTTGAGCAGCAGGCTCTTATCCCAGTGGCTGCCGCAGTTGAGCGCCAGGGGCGTCACCGGCATGTCGAGCTCGCGATAAAGCGCGGCGATGCCGGGCTTGTAGTCGCCGGGCTGGCCGACATCGCCCCGCGTGCCTTCCGGGAAGATCACGATCTGGCGGGCGCCCGTCAGGCGTTCCTTGGCGTCGCGGACAAGCTTCTTCAGCGCCGCCGAGTGGCCGTCGCGGTCGACGACGATCATGTCCGCCTTCAGGCCGTGCCAGCCGAACAGCGGCACCATCAACAGCTCCTTCTTCATCACGAAGCAGGCGTCCGACAGGATGGCGAACTGGCTGAAGACGTCGAACATCGACTGGTGCTTGGCGGCCACCAGGGCCGCGCCGGTCGGGACATTCTCGCGGCCGCGGATTTCGATGCGAACCCCCGCCAGCCAGCGCAGGGTCAGGATCACGCCCTTCGACCAGAAGGTCAGGCAGGCGCGGTTCACCGCGCGCGGCAGCGGGATTGTGGCGAGCATCAGGATCGCCATCGTCGCGGACCACAGCCAGAAAACGAGCTGGAACAGGAACGAGCGCAGATAGATCAAGGAGAGTCCTTCGCCTCAGGGGCGTCTTTGGTCTTGGGGCCAAGGCCCAGGAACGCTTCACGTCCCAGGATGGCCAGGTACTTACAATATTCGACGATCATGCGTCGCGCGCTGCTGGTGGTTTTCCACCAGCGATGGGCGTTGAGGTCGGTCCTCACCGGATAGGGATAGAGCTTCACGCCGGGCATGGCGGCGCTCAGCTCCAACATCGATCGGGGCATGTGATAGTCGGCGGTGACCACGATCAGGCTGTCATAACCCTTCGACCGCGCCCACTCGGCGGTCTCGAGGGCGTTGCCGATCGTATTGGCGGCGGTGAACCCCAGGTCCACGCAGCAATCGTAGATCGGCTTGACGGCCTTGGTGACGCTTTGCAGGTCGGCGCGGGTGGCCTCGCGGTTGACGCCCGAGATCAGCAGGCGCTTGCCCTTGCCTTCCTCAAGCAGTCGCGTCGCCGCCTCCAGTCGCAGATTGGAAGCGCCGGTCAGGGCGACGACGCCGTCGGCCTCGGGCGGCTCGGGGGCGGGGGTCGAGAGGTCCACGCGACCCGTGAAGGCCACAAGGCCCAGGCCCCAGATCATCAGGGCGATCAGGAGGGCGGCCAGCGACTTCACGCCATCTCCCCCACGATCCGCGATGCGGCCAGGCGGGCCGAAATCCCGGCGATCAGGGCCGCAATGAAAGGCGCGGGCGCGGCGGCCAACAGGTCCATCCAGGCCAGCGGCAAGACGGGCGCGAGGCCCGCGCCGCCGCCGAAATAGCGCAGCAGGGCGCCGACGCCCGCCGCGCTGGCCCCGCCCAGGAAGCCGGCGAGCGCGCCCATCATGGCGAAGCGCCCCTGGAACAGTCCGGCGATGAAGCCGCGCTCGGCGCCCGAGAAATGCAGCACCTCGATCACCTCGTGGCGCGCGGCGAGGCCCGCGCGCGTGGCGAAGGCGATCACCGCGGCCGCAGCCGCCGCGATCAGCGTAAAAACGCCCAAAGCGGCGAGGCGAGCCATGTCGGCGGCGCGCTCGATGTCGGCGATCCAGCGGCTATGATCGTCCACCGTGGCGTCGACCCCGGCCGAGCGCAAAGCCTTGTCCAGGGTCTCGGCTGTCGGCGGGGCTTTCGGGTCCAGGTCCAGGGTGACGAGGCGTGGGGTGGGCAGGTCCTCGACCAGCGCGTCCTTGCCGATCCAGGGCTCCAGCAGAGCCTCGGCCTTCTCGCGGGTCAGGGCTTGGGCCTCGACCACGCCGCGGACGCCAGCCAGTGTCTCGGCGGCGCGGGCGGCGGCGCTGTCGGGCGTCTCGCCGGCCCGAGCCCGGACGACGACGGTGGCCGAGCCGGTCAGTTGCGCCGTCCAGCCGTGCGCGGCGCGATTGGCGGCGAGCGCGGCGAACGCCGTGAGGCAAGCCAGGAAGCACAGCACCGCGACGACGAACACCAGCGCCCCGTCCCGCGCGTCGCGCGGCGGCAGCAACGGCCCAGGCCGCCAGCGCGAGACGTCGAACAGGGCGGTCACGGCGTCACCTCGGCGCCCAGAAGGCGACCGTCGTGCAGGCGCAGGGCGGGCCTGCCGGCGCGGGCGACCATGTCCTCGTCGTGAGTGGCGATCAGCACCGTCGTGCCCAGGCGGTTCAGCTCGACGAACAGGCGCAGCAGGCGCAGCGACATTGCCGGGTCGACATTGCCGGTCGGCTCGTCGGCCAGCAGGATGTCGGGTCGGTCGACGACCGCGCGGGCTATGGCCAGGCGTTGCTTCTCGCCGCCCGAGAGAGTCGCGGGCAGAGCGTGCATCCGCTCGCCCAGGCCTACCCAGTTCAGGAGCTCGGCGACGTCCTCGCGATAGGTGGCGGGCTTGCGCTTGAGGATGCGCAGCGGCAGGGCGGCGTTGTCGAACACCGACAGGTGCTCCAGCAGCCGGAATTCCTGGAAGACGACGCCGATCCGGCGACGCACGAACGGCAGGTCGTGGGCGTGCAGCAGGCTGATATCGCGGCCGAAAAGCTCCACGCGTCCTCGTGACGCACGGTGGGCCAGATAGATCAGTTTCAGCAGCGAACTCTTCCCCGCGCCGGACGCTCCGGTCAGGAAATGGAACGAGCCCTGACGGAGGGAGAAGCTGATATCCTTGAGGGTTTCCGGCGCCCGGCCGTAGCGCATGGAGACGCCTTCGAAGCGGACCACCGGTAGGGCGTCATCGCCCTGTTCTGTGTCGATCCGCAAGGCGCGTCACTGGGCTTTCTGGACATCAGGGTTAAAATCGGCGACCCCCTAAGCTGTGTGTGGGGATCGTTCGATTCGCGGCCATGATACTGACCTGTCCGGAGTGCGCCAGCCGCTATTTCGTGGACGACTCCAAGGTCGGTCCGGAAGGCCGGGTCGTGCGTTGCGCGGCCTGCGGTCACCGCTGGACGGCGCGCAACGAAGAGGCGGCGCCCGATCTTTTCGAGGACGCGGAGAACCCTAGCCTCGCCAGTCGAAGCGACTCCGACGCCGCCGCGGCGTCGGCGGCTGGCGACCAGCCCGCCAACGAACCGGAGGAAGAGCCGCCTGTCAGCGCTCTGCCCGGAGAAGAGCTTCCCAAGGTCTTCCGCGCCCGCGCCGACGCCGAGCGGCGGCTGCGCGAGGCCACCGTCACCGGGATCGTCTGGGCCGGCATGGCGGCCGTGATGGCCGCCCTGGTGATCGGCGCCCTGATCTTCCGGATCGACATCGTCAGGATCCTGCCAGGCACAGCCGGCGCCTATGCCGCCGTGGGGCTGCCGGTGAACACGGTGGGCCTGGTCATCGACCGAGGCAGCATCAAGGCCCAACCCCTGATGAAGGACGGCCACGCGGCGGTGACGGTGACGGGCGCGATCCGCAACATCACGGAGCACGCGGTGGTCGCCCCGGCGCTGCGCGCCGAGCTGCTCAATGGCGAGGGCAAGCGCGTGTCAGGCCAACTGGCCGCCGCGCACGGCGCCAAGATCCCGCCGGGCGAGGTGCGGCACTTCTCGATCACCTTCCTGGACCCGCCTCGTACGGCCAAGGACTTGCAGATTGGCTTCGCCAATGAAGAGGGCGGCGTGAAGGCCTCCATCCACCCAGAGGCCGGCCATGAGAAGGCCGCCGAGGGCCATGGCGAGAAGCCCGATGTCGCCCTGCGTGGGGCGCAGGATGCGTCCGCGACGTCAGAAGCGGCTGGACATGCCCCCCCGGGACATGAGAGCGGGGACAAAACCGTCCCTACAGACTCTCACGAACCCGCTCATCATGAATGACATCAAGAAGCCCGAAGTCCTGATCTCGGAAGCCGAGATCGCCGAACGGGTGAAGGCGCTGGCCGAACAGATCGCGCCGCGCATCGACGACGACACCGTGGTCGTCTGCCTCCTGACCGGCGGCCTGTGGTTCGCCGCCGACCTGACCCGCGCGCTCTACAAGGCTGGCCGCGACGTGCGTTTCGACGCGCTGTGGCTGGCGTCCTACCACGACGAGCGCAAGAGCTCGGGCCGCTGCGAAGTCCGCGCGGACCTGCAGCGTCCGCTGGTCGGTCGTCGCGCCCTGGTCGTCGACGACGTCTTCGACACCGGTCTGTCGTTGTCGGAGGCCGCACGCCTGGTGAAGGACGCCGGCGCCAGCGAGGTGCTCACCGCCGTGTTCGCCCGCAAGCCCTGGCCGACCTCGCGCGGCATGGATCCTGACTTCGTGGCCTGGGAAGCGCCGGCTCGCTATCTGGTGGGCTACGGCCTAGACGACGAAGGCAAGAGCCGCGGCCTGCCGTACATCGGCGCCATGGACTAAGTCCGAGGCGCGCGGTTTAGGCCGCGCGCTGCTCCTTCGAAGCGGTCTTTTCGCGGCCGATCTCGAACATGTCGACCCGCTGCGCCAGCTCCTGCGCCTCGTTGCGCAGAGCGTGGGCGGCGGCGGTGGTCTCTTCCACCATGGCCGCGTTCTGCTGCACCACGCGGTCCATCTCGCCCATGGTGGCGTTGACTTCGCCGAGGCCCTGGGCCTGATCGCGCGCTGAGGCGGCGATGGCGTTGACCTGAGCGTTGATCTCGGCGACGCGGGCGATGATCCGTTGCAGAGCCTCGCGCGTGCGGCCTACGCGCTCGACGCCGGCGCTGACCTGGTCGCCCGAGACGTTGATCAGCTCCTTGATCTCTCGAGCGGCGTCGGCCGAGCGCTGGGCCAGCGCCCGGACTTCCTGAGCCACGACCGCGAAGCCGCGGCCCGCCTCGCCCGCGCGAGCGGCCTCCACGCCGGCGTTCAGGGCCAGGAGATTGGTCTGGAAGGCGATCTCGTCGATCACCCCGATGATCTTGCCGATCTGGCCCGACGAGGTCTCGATCTGGGTCATGGCCTCGACGGCCTCGCTGACCACGGGGTCCGAGCGCTCGGCCTCCTGGCGGGCGGCGGCGGCGGCGGCGTTGGCCTGGTTGGCGCTTTCGGCGGTATTCTGGACGGCGACGGTGATCTCGCCCAGCGCCGCGGTGGTTTGCACCAGGCTCGCCGCCTGATGCTCGGTGCGGCGGGCCAGTTCGTCCGAGGCGCGCGACATGTCGGCGACGCCGGCCGTCATGCTGGCGGCGTTGCCGGCGATCTCGCGCATGGCGGCCTGCAGGCGGCTCAGCGCCTCGTTGAAGTCGGCGCGCAGGGGCTCGTAACGCGCGGCGAAGGTCTTGGTCAGGCGCCAGGTCAGGTCGCCGCGCGACAGGTGGGCGAGGGCTTCGGCCAGTTCCTCGACGACCTGGGTCTGCTCGGCCTCCAAGGCGGCCTTCTGACGGGCCTGCTCGGCGTTGGCGGCGTCGCGGGCGGCGCGCTGGGCCTCGGCGTCGGCGTTGGCGGCGTCGGCGCGGGCGGCCGCGTCCAGGGCCTTGTCGGTGCGGGCGGTGACTGTGACGAACAGGCGCGAGACGCTGGCGGTCAGCCAGATCAGCGACCAGGCGGTGGCCAGGGTGACGCCGGCGCTGAAGGCGACGCGCAGGGGCGTGACGTCGCCGACCATCAGCAGATTAGGCGCGAAAAGGGCGCCGGCGATCTCGATGCCGATGATCGTGCCGGCGGCCACGGCCACCGCGCGCCAGTCGCCATAGGCCACCATCAGGGCCAGGGCGGCCAGATAGGCCATCCGGGCCTCGTGCTGCAGCGGGTGGCCCGCGAAGGCCGCGACGAACAGGCTGACCTGACCCATCAGGGTGACGGCGGTGGAGATTCGTTGAGCGGCGTTGTCGCGCCAGATGGCCCAGCCGCCGCAGCCGATCGCGGCGAGCAGCACCGAGCCGCCAGCCAGGGCCAGGGTGGATTTGCCGCCGGCGAACAGGCTGGCGGCGGGCGTGATCAGCACCAGCGCGGCGATGCAGGCGAGCACCAGATGTCCGCCCACCTTGCGTTGAGCTTCGATACTGTCGAACTCTATGAAGCTGCTCACCGAAGACACTCCACGCCCCAAACCGGGTTGAAAATCGGTGATTGCGGTTAATCTAGAGTGACGATGAAGCGGACTTTCTGTCCGTACGACTACCTAAACCCATTCCGGGACCACATCTCGGGCCAGAATTTCGTCGTAGGTCGGGCGTTTGCGGATGACGGCGTAGCGGTCGCCGTCCACCAGAACCTCGGGGACCAGGGGGCGCGTGTTGTACTCGCTGGCCATGGCCGCGCCATAAGCGCCCGCCGACATGAAGGCGACGAGGTCGCCCGTCGTGAACGGGGGCAGGGCGCGGTCGCGCGTGAAGGTGTCGCCGGTCTCGCAGACCGGCCCGACCACGTCGTAGACGGCCTCGCCGCCACGCTGGATCACCGGACGGATGTCGTGGAAGGCGTCGTACATGGCCGGCCGGATCAGATCGTTCATGGCCGCGTCGATGACCAGGAACTTTCGGCCTTCTGGACGTTCGTGGACGTGCACCACCTCGCTGACCAGCACGCCGGCGTTGGCGGCGATCACACGTCCGGGCTCAAAGGCCAGGGTCACGGGCAGGCCCTGGGTGACCTCGCCGACCATGGCGGCGAATTCAGCGGGCGAGGGCGGTTCGGGGCTGTTGAAGTACGGCACGCCCAGACCGCCGCCCAGATCCAGGCGTTCGACCGACAGGCCCTCGTCCAGCAATTGCTCGACCAGGCCTCGCATCTTGGTGAAGGCGGCGCGCATGGGTTCCAGGTCGGTGATCTGGCTGCCGATATGGCAGGCCACGCCGACCGGCTGCAGGCTGGAGTTGTTGCTGGCGTTGGCGTAGAGGCGCGCGGCCTCGGCGAACGAGACGCCGAACTTATTCTCGGACTTGCCGGTGGCGATCTTGGCGTGACCGCCAGCGGCGACGTCCGGATTGACGCGGAAGGCGACCTTGGCCTTCACGCCCATCTCGGCGGCGACCTGGGCGATCAGGTCCAGCTCGGGTTCGGACTCGACATTGATTTCGGCGACGCCGACGGACAGGGCGAAGGCGATCTCGCCGCGGGTCTTGCCGACGCCGGAGAAAACGATGCGCTCGCCCGGGATGCCGGCCGCCAGAGCGCGGCGGATCTCGCCCTCGGAGACCGTATCGGCCCCCGCGCCGAGGTCGCCCAGCACCTTCAGCACCGCGACGTTGGAATTGGCCTTCACCGCGTAGGCGATCAGCGGATCGACGACGCCCGCCAGGGCCAGGGCGTCGCGGAAGACCGTGAAGTGCCGCTCCAGCGTGGCGCGCGAATAGACGTAGACGGGCGTGCCGACCTCGGCCGCGATCTTGGCCAGGGGAACGCCCTCGCAGGCCAGGCCCTCGGGGCCGTATTCGAAGTGGTTCAACGCGAGGTCCTAGTTGGGCGTGGCGCCGGGGAAGCCGGCGGCGGACGGACCGCCGAACGGATCCTTGGTGCCGGGCAGCGGCGCGGCGCGGATCGTGCGGTTGCTGGAGGCCGGGTCACGGACCTCTTGCGTGCCGCCGGCGCGGGCCGGCTGGTTCGCCTGGGCCGAGGCGGCGCGACGCTCGGCCTCCCAGGCGGCCTTCTTGGCCGGGTCCCAGAGGGGCGCGGGACGCTCGAGCGCGCCCTGCTTGCCGCAGGCCGCGGCCGTAACGGCCAGGGCCGCCAGCGTCAGAACGGTGAGGGGGCGACCAAACGTCATGCCAGAACTTCCTTCCAACGCGCGATCTGGGCGCGGACCTGGGCGGGGGCGGTCCCACCATAGCTCATGCGGCTGGCCGCCGAGGCGGCCGGGGTCAGGACGGCGTAGACGTCCTGGGTGATCCGAGGCTCGATCGCCTGGAACTGCTCCAAGGTAAGATCGGCCAGATCGACGCCAAGGCCTTCGGCCGTCTTCACCGCAGACCCTGTCACGTGGTGGGCGTCGCGGAAAGGCATGTTCAGCGTCCGCACCAGCCAATCGGCGAGGTCGGTGGCGGTCGAGAAGCCCGCGCCGGCCGCCTTGGCCATGTTGTCGGTGTTCGGCGTCAGGTCGGCGACCATGCCGGCCATGGCCAGCAGGGCCAGTTCCAGGGCGTCGAAGGCCTCGAAGGTGGGGACCTTGTCCTCCTGCATGTCCTTCGAATAGGCCAGCGGCAGGCCCTTCATGACGACGGTCAGGGTGGTCAGCGAGCCCAGGATGCGTCCGACCTTGGCGCGGATCAGCTCGGCCGCGTCGGGGTTCTTCTTTTGCGGCATGATCGAGCTGCCGGTCGTGAAAGCGTCGGTCAGCTTGATGAAACCGAACATCGGCGTCGTCCACAGCACGATCTCCTCGGCCAGGCGCGACAGGTGCGTGGCGGTGATCGAGGCGGCCGACAGGGCTTCCAGGGCGAAGTCGCGCGACGAGACGCTGTCCAACGAATTGGCCGTCGGACGGTCGAAGCCCAGCGCCGCCGCCGTCTGGTGACGGTCGATCGGGAAGGGCGAGCCGGCCAGGGCGGCCGCGCCCAGCGGGCACTCGTTCATGCGGGCGCGGGCGTCGCGGAAGCGGCTGGCGTCGCGGCCGAACATCTCGACATAGGCCATCAGGTGGTGGCCGAACGTCACCGGCTGGGCCGGCTGCAGGTGCGTGAAGCCCGGCATCAGGGCGTCGGCATAGGTCTCCGCCTGAGCCAGCAGCGCTTTTTGCAGGGCTTCCAGCTGGCCGACGGAACGGTCGCACGCGTCGCGGACCCAAAGGCGGAAGTCGACGGCCACCTGGTCGTTACGCGAGCGGGCAGTGTGGAGCCGGCCGGCCGTCGGGCCGATCAGCTCGCGCAGCCGCGCCTCGATGTTCATGTGGATGTCTTCGTATTCGTCGCGGAACGGGAAGGCGCCCGCGGCGATCTCGCCCTCGATGGCGTCGAGGCCTTTCAGGATTTCCTCGCCATCGGCGCTTGCAATCACACCTTGGCTGATCAACATCCGGGCGTGGGCGCGCGAGCCTGCCAGGTCCTGCGCCCACAGGCGCTTGTCGAAGCCGATGGAGACGTTGATCGCCTGCATCAGCTCGGCGGGCTTGGCCGAGAAGCGACCGCCCCACATGGCTTGGCCCTGGCCCTTGGCGGCCTGGGGCGTATCGGAGGCGTGGTCGGTCATATGAGCGAAGTCCAGTCGGGTCAGAACGAGCCGGGCGCTGCGAAGCGCAATCCCTTGAGGCTGGCGCTTGCGGGCGTCCTCCTCTTGGGCGTGGCGGCGGTTCTATACGTCATCGTCGCTGCTTCGTTCAAACCCCATGGTCCCGCCGACCTCACAGAATTCAAGAAGGGGACGCTTGCAAAGCTGGACGTGCCCGCCACCCCCCGTGCTGCGCCGGCGACGGTGTTCACCAGCCTGGACGGAAAGCCAGCGACCCTGGCCGACTTCAAAGGACGGGTCGTGGTCATGAACCTGTGGGCCACCTGGTGCGCGCCGTGCAAGGCCGAGATGCCGACCCTGGCCAAGCTGCAGGCCGCCTACGCGACCCAGCCGCTCACCGTGCTGCCGATCAGCGTCGACCGCGACAGCGATCTGAACCTCGTCCAGGCCGAAATGGCCGCGAACCCGCCGCTGAAGACCTATCGCGATCCTTCCTACAAGCTGTCCTTCGACCTGGAGCCGCGCGCGGCGGGCTATCCCACCACGGTGATCTATGATCGCCAGGGCCGAGAGCGCGCCCGGCTGGCGGGGCCCGCCGACTGGTCCGCGCCCGAGGTCCGGGCGCTGGTCGAGAAGCTCCTGTCCGAGAAGTGATCGATCCGGCCATTCTCGAACCGCTGGCTGACGACGCCTGGCCCGCGCGCGAGCGGAAGCGGCTGGGCGGCTGGCGTCTGAACGCGTCGTCCGGCTACTCCATGCGGATCAACGCCTGCTGGCCGCTGGCGGCGCCTGATCGCGATGTCGAGGCCGCTATCGACGCGGTCGAGGCCTGGTACGCCGCGCGGGGCTTGCCGCCGCGCTTCAAGCTGACGGACGGTGTTCTTGCGCCGGCGGACTTAGCCGGCCAACTCGCCGCGCGGGGCTACCGCGAGGGCAAGGACACCCTGGTGATGGTCGGCGCGACGGACGGGGAGGGTGATCCGTTGGTGCGTCTGTCTTTCTCGGCGGACGAGACCTTCGAGACAGTGTTCACCGCCTCGGCGGGCGATCCCGAGGACGGCCGCGAGCGGATCGAGGCGCTGGGGCGGATGCCGCCGCCCGCCTGCTTCGCGCGGCTAGATGTCGACGGCGCGCCGGCGGCGATCGGCGTCGCGGCGCTGGGCGGCGGTTTCGCGGGCGTCTTCGGCATGCGCACGGTTCCGGCCCATCGTCGGAAGGGCCTGGCGCGGCGGGTGCTGCTGACCCTGCTGTCTGAAGCTCGCCGACAGGGCGTCGAGCGCGCCTGGCTGCAGGTGGAGGCCGACAACGCGCCGGCCATCGCCCTCTACGCCGCCGAGGGCTTCCAGCCCGCCTATTGCTATCGCTATTGGAGCCGCTGAGGCTTCAGGAAAAGCCCAGCTCTTCTCGCAGCGCCGTCGCGGTCACGCCGCTCGCGCGCAGTTCGCGCAAGGTCTGCGCCTTGTCGCGCTTGGCGTAGCGCTTGCCGTCGGGGCCGACCAGCAGGCCGTGGTGGCGATAGGTCGGGGTCGGCAGGTCGAGCAGGGCCTGCAGCAGACGCTGGATATGAGCCGCCTCGAAGAGGTCGCAGCCTCGGATCACGTGGGTGACGCCTTGCAGGGCGTCGTCGTGGACGACGGCGAGGTGGTAGGCGACCCCGACGTCCTTGCGGGCCAGCACGATGTCGCCGGCGGTTTCAGGACGCGCCTGGATCAGGCCCGTCTCGCCGTTCGGTCCCGCCCCTTCCTCGATCAAGGTCAGGGTTTCGAAGCCGCCCAGCGCCTCGCGCGCCGCCGCCAAGGACAGCCGCCAGGCGAAGGCTTCGCCGCGGTCCAGGCGCTCGGCCTCCTCGTCCGGCGGCAGCGGCGCGCCGACATAGGGGACGGCGGGCTCGTGCGGCGCGCGGCCGATGTCGATCTCCTTGCGAGTCTTGAAGCAGCGATAGACGAGGCCGCGGGCGCGCAGCGCCTCGATGGCGGCGTGATAGTCGCCCAAGTGCTCGGATTGCCGACGAACCGGCTCCTCCCAGGACAGGCCTAGCCAAGTCAGGTCTTCCAGGATCGCCGCGTCGTATTCTGGACGGCTACGGGTGACGTCGATGTCCTCGATCCGCAGCAGGAAGCGACCGCCCGCGTTCTGTGCGGCCGTGTAGGCGGTCAGCGCGGCGTAGGCGTGGCCGCGATGCAGATAGCCCGTCGGAGAGGGGGCGAACCGGGTGACGAAGGCCACGCTCAGTCTTCGGCGAACTTCGCGAACATGCCCAGGTGTTGGAACACCGCCCGCAGGAAGGCCTCTTCGCCGCCCAGTATTTCCTTGAGGTGCGCGAACTGCTTGAAGCCGATCATCTCGGCCAGGCCGTGGCCCGCGCACCAGCCGGCGATGGTGGCCAGCTCCAGGTCGATCTCGGCCAGGGGGCTCCTGGATTGCTCGGCCAGGGTGTCGCGCACCTGGCAATAGGCGCCGCCTTCCTTCAACTGGTCGGGCAGAGCGTCCTTGTCGCGCGAGCAGTCGTACATCACGCGATAGATCGCGGGGTTGTCGCGGGCGAAGCAGACATAGGCGACGCCCAGATTGGTCATGCGCTCGCCCGGGTCGGTGGTCAGGGCGCGCGCCTTCGAAAGCGCCTGGTCCAGTTCGACCCAGCCCTCGTGCGCCACGGCTTCCAGCAGCTCGGCCTTGTCCTTGAAGTGGTGGTAGGGCGCGGCCGGGCTGACCCCGGCCTCTCGCGCCACAGCCCTTAGCGAGAGGGCGGCGGGCCCGTCGGTCTCAAGTATCTTGCGCGCGGCGTCGACCAGCGCGCGGCTGAGATCGCCATGGTGATAGGGGCGGGATTCGACGGTGGCGGTGGTCATCGGCCTCACTCTAACCATAGCTTTCTAAAATTTCATCCAAACGCTGTAAAGATCATCTTGACGTCGTTTAGATTTGCGCTATCTAAGCACTGTCCAGATTGGCTTGACCCCACCGGCCGCCGATCGCTCGCCGTGAGCAAGGACGAAAAACGCCTGAGGGGCTACCGATATGCTTCGTTACGTAAACGCCTTTGAGAACGCCTTCGACCGCCTTGCGGGCGGTTATTTCCTGGTCATCGCCCTGGCCGTGGCGGCTGCTGTCGCTCGCGTCGTCCTGTAAGCGAACCGTTCGTAATCGGCGGGCGGCCCAAGGGCCGCCGCCGCCGCGTCGTCTGGCCGCAAGGCGCTCCGCCTTGAAGCGCTCCGCATAGGGAGCTAACCAGACCAGGACGCGTTAGGCCTTCGACGCCGCCCATCGCGCGTCGCAGGCGAATTCTCAATGATCCAGACTTCCGAGCGGCCATGAGCGTCGCCTTCACCAAAGAGGGCGACAGCGAGGCTTTCGCGGCCGATCTGCCCGACCGCCCGATCTCTCCGCATCCCAATCTCGTCACGCCGGAAGGGCTGGCCCAGATCGAGGCCGAGCTCGCGGCGGCGCGCGGGGCCTACGCCGCCGCCCAGAGCGCCGGCGGCGCGGCCGATGGCGATCGCACGGCCATGGCGCGGGCCACCCGCGACCTGCGCTACTGGTCGGCCCGCCGGGCGACCGCCCAGCTGACGGAGCGCGACCCAGCCAAGACCGTCGCCCAGTTCGGCGACCGCGTGACCTTCGAGCGCGAGGACGGCCGGGTGCAGACCTTCCGCATCGTCGGCGAGGACGAGGCCGATCCGGCCAAGGGCTCGGTCTCCTATATCGCGCCGATCGCGCGGGCCCTGCTGGGCAAGGCGGTCGGCGAAACCGCCGCGGCGCCTGGCGGGGAAATCGAGATCACCGCGATCGAGTAGGGCGCAAGTTTCGGATTGCCATCGCTCCGGAAGGTCTCCACCTGCGATCCATGTTCGTTCCGCCCGCCGCAGACGCCCTCCTGGAAGCCCGCAAGGTCCTGGCCGACGCCGATCCGGCCCTGGCCGCGATCGAGGCGGTGACGCCGGCCTTCGACTGGCGGGTGGGCCTTGGCGGTTTCCCTGGACTGCTGAAAATGGTCGTGCAGCAGCAGGTCTCTCTGGCCTCGGCGGCGGCCATCTGGGCGCGGGTCGAAGCGGGCTTGCCGGACATGACGCCCGAGGCGGTGCTGGCGCATGAGGACGCCTACCTGCTGTCGCTCGGGCTATCGCGGCCCAAGGCGCGTTACGCGCGAGCGATCGCGGAGGCCCATGTCTCGGGAACCTGCGACTTCGACGCCTTGCCGGGCCTCTCCGATGACGAGGCGGTGGCCGCGCTGACCGCGATCACCGGGATCGGTCGCTGGACGGCCGAGGTCTATCTGATGTTCACCCAAGGCCGGATGGACATGTTCCCCGGCGGGGACGTGGCCCTGCAGGAGGCCATGCGCTGGATGGACAAGGCCGAGATCCGCCCCAACGAGAAGCTGGCCTATCGTCGCGCCGAGCTTTGGCGACCCTACAGGGGTGTCGCCGCGCACCTGCTCTGGGCGTGCTACGGGGCGGTGAAGCGGCGAGAGATCGCGCCTTTTTGAAGCACGGCGACAGATGTCTTGGTTCTGTCGCCGATATGGCCCATCCTTTGTCTGCGTTCGGGAATGAATGCCGATTCCCAGAATTGCGTAGGAAGGAGGCCCGTCTTCAGTCCTGTCGCGTACCCCCTCAGCCGAGGCCCTGGGCGTCTAGCCGCTCGCCTCGAAGGGAGGATCTGATGCAGGTCCTCACACGCCCCCCGTCGGGCATGCCGGCCCTCGTGCTCAACGCCGACTTCAGGCCGCTTAGCTACTATCCGCTGTCCCTCTGGCCCTGGCAGGAGGTGATCAAGGCGGTGTTCCTGGACCGGGTCGATGTCGTGGCCAGCTACGACCAAGTGGTCCATTCGCCATCGTTCGAGATGAAACTGCCCAGCGTCGTGGCGCTGAAGCAGTACGTCCCCCAAGAGCGTCCGCCGGCCTTCACCCGCTTCAATCTGTTCCTGCGTGACGCTTTCAGCTGTCAGTACTGCGGCGCGACCGAGGACCTGACCTTCGACCACGTCATCCCACGCTCACGCGGCGGGCGAACCACCTGGGAAAACATCGTCACCGCCTGCGCGCCTTGCAATCTCAGCAAGGGCGGCCGAACCCCGCGCGAGGCGGGCATGCAGCCCTATCACCACGCGCGTCGGCCTTCGATGCATGAGTTGCAGGAGCGGGGGCGACGCTTCCCGCCGGGCAGGCTGCACGTCAGTTGGCTGGACTATCTGTACTGGGACATCGAGCTGGAGGCCTGAGGCTTCCGCTCGGCGTTCCGATGCAACCGGAACCTTGGCGGGAGGGTTTTATCTCCGAGGCTCAAGCCATCGGAGATTAGTCATGACCCGACCCGACACCCAAAAGGGCGACGACCGCCATTTCACTCACGGCACCGCGGCGCCGACCGCGGACATGGCGCCTGACGGCCAAGTGCGGCCCGAGGATAAGTCGTTCGACGCTCCCCACACCCGCGAAGCGGAAGAGCCGCTCCGCGAGGGTGAGAAGCATGACCAGCTCGCCGACAAGGTCGAGACGGCCGAAAACCGTCAGGAAGCCTTGCTGGACGAAGGCCTGGAAGAGAGCTTCCCAGGTAGCGACCCGGTCAGCGTCAAGCGCATTACCTGATTAGCGAGCCGGGAACCGTTGCGAGGCGCGCTCGGCGAAGTTAGCGGCTTCGGCCGAGCCCTCCTGGGGTTCGAAGACGACCTTGGCGCGACGCGAGGCGCGACGAGCGTCCATGGCGGCGATCTCGGCGAAGGTCAGCGAGCCTTGCTCACGGATCATCCAGCGCCAGCGTTCGATCATGCTGATCGCGTAGACGGCGTAGACGCCAATCGCGTCGGCCACCCAATCGGCCAGGCTGCTGCTGCGCGCGACGTAGGTTTGGGCGATCTCGACGACGGCCCCGATCGCCAGCGCGATGAGCATCATGTCCAGTCGGCGACGGAACGGGAAGGCGAAGAACGCAACGGCCAGGAGAGCGCCAAACGCGAGCGCGTGAGCGACCTTGTCGCTCAGACCGAGGATTTCCTCGGCGCCCGCGAACGGACCGAGGGTCAACGCCACCACGGCCAGGCCGCCCACGACAAGGGCGCCGCGGGCCGCGGGAACGATATGGCGGGGCTTGAGGAACATGCGAGGATCTCCAGATGGCGTCCTCGTCTTAAGGTGTAGATTACGCCAACTGGTGAACGAACGCGGTTAGCCAAATATGACTTTCCCGCCTCGCGCAATGTCCTCTTGAAGATTACTTTTGTCCGGACTCGGCTTTCTTCTTTGCCTCTGCCGCCGCCCGGTCCGCCTCGTCCTTGGTCTTCTTCCAGGCTTGGTAAGCTTCAAGATAAGGTTGACGGCGAAGGACTTTTGACGCCGGGTCGACGATCACCGGCGTGGCGGCGCCGACGGTGATCCGGCCGGTCCCGCCGGTCATCGGCGCGGTCACGACCTTGTCTCCGACCTTGACCTCCACCGGCATGGGGAAGGGCTTGTCCTTCGGGGTCTTCCAGGTCAGCAGCAGGTCATCGCCCTCGCGCGACTCCAGCAACTCGGGCTCCTGGGCTTCATAGAGATAGACGTCAAAGAACCAACCATAATCCTTGCCGGTCACCTGATTGACGATCTTGATGAAGTCCTTGGTGCTCAGATAGCGCGGCGCGAAATTGCCAGGCCGAGGGTCCGGCGTGCCGTAGACCGCGATGCGGGTGATCTTGAAGAAGGCTTCGTCGCCGACCAGGGCCCGCAGCGTGTGCAGGACGTTGGCGGCCTTGTAGTAGATGTCGTTCCCGGGGCCGCGATCACCGTTATAGACCTCGTCCTCCTTCAGGGCGCGGCCCGAGACGATCGGGAAGCGGTTCTTGGTGTCGACGCGCATCTGGTTCAGGCGCGCCATGTACTCCATGTCGCCGTGCAGCCACTGGGAGAACAGCGGCTGCATGTAGCTGCCGTAGCCCTCGTGAAGCCACATGTCGTCATTGTCGGCGTTGGTCAGCTGGTTGCCGAACCACTCGTGCGCGAACTCGTGCTGCAGCAGCCAGTCGAAGCCGTAGACGTCCTTGCGGTAGTCGTTGCCGTAGGCGTTGATCGTCTGGTGCTCCATGCCCAGGTGCGGGGTTTCGACCACGCCCATCTTCTCGTCGCGGAAGGGGTAGGGGCCGATCATCTGTTCGTAGAAATCCAGCATCGGCGTGAACTCGGCGAACAGCGCCTGGGCCTTCTCGGCCCGGCCTCTCAGGTACCAGAACGACATCGGGAAGCTGTCGCCGTAGCGGCTCTTGTAGATGGCGATCAGCTGCTCGTAGGGGCCGACATCCAGAGCTATGGCGTAGGTGTTCGGGGTCTTGGCCCGCCAGTTGTAGGTGCGCCAGCCGTCCTTCTCGGTCATCCCTAAGAAGAGGCCATTGGCGGGGGCGACCAGAGGCGAGGGGACGGTGATGTGCAGGTCGACCAGCTTGGGCTCGCCGGTCGGATAGTCGATGCAGGGCCAGAAGAGGTCGCAGCCGTCGCCTTGCACGGCCGTAGCGATCCACGGCTCGCCGGTCGGGGTCTTGCTCCACACGAAGCCGCCGTCCCACGGGGCGCGCTTGGCCTCCAGCGGAACGCCCGCATAGGTGATCGCGACCGTGACCGCCTTACCCGCCGAGACCCGGCGGGGCAGGGTGATGGTCATGCGGCCTTCGGGATTGGTCCATGACGAGGGTTTCAGCGTCTTGCCGTCGATCGTCAGTTTGCTGATCGCGAACACCCGGTCGAAGTCTAGGACCAGCTTGTCCAGCGGCGACTTGGCCGTGAAGGTCAGGGTGGCCTCGCCCTCGATCGCCTTCTTGTCGGGCAGGATCTTGAACTTCAGGTCCGCGTGATCGAAGCCCAGCGCCTGCTGTTCGGCGGGCATCGGCCCGCCGGTCTCGAGGGACAGGGCGCTGGTCTTCAGGGGCTCCGCGCCGGAGGCGCCGGTTGTGGCGGACAGGGTCAGCAGAGAGGCGGCGCAGGCTGCCAGGGCGCGGATACGGACGGACAAGGCGGCGACTCCCCAACGCGAAGATGTTGGGGAGCATCGGTAGGCGTCGCCGCGAGCGGCGCCAAGCGCCGGGTTCAGATCTTCTCGCTGATCTTGATCGCCGCGCGGCAGCCGGCCTGGATGACGGCGCTGAGCAGCGGATAGCCGGGCGCCTCGCGGGCGCCTTCTTCCACGGCGAGGTCGCGGTGGGCGAGCTCGTCGTCGCGGAATTGCGAGAGTTCGGCGGCTAGTTCGGGATCGCGGTCCTTCAGTTCCGCGATCTGGCCGGCATAGTGCTTCTCGATCACCGACTCGACCGCCTCGGTGCAGGCGTGGGCGGCCTTGTCGCCCATCAAGGCGGTGCCGGCGCCGAGGGCGAAGGCCGCGGCGCGCCAGACCGGCGACATCAGGGTCGGGCGCACGCCGCGCTCGGTCAGAAGCTCATCGAAGCGGGACAGGTGAACCTGCTCGTGGCCCTCCATCTCCTTAAGCTGATTGGCGATCCGCTCGCGGCCGGGCGCGTTCCGCATCACGGCGGCCTGGCCGCGATAAATATGGACGGCGGCCAACTCGCCGGCCTGGTCGACGCGCAGAATCTCGCCGAGGCGAGTCTTCAGGGCGCCCTGTCCGGGGCGGGGAGGGGTGGGTTTGCTCATGCCGAGGCTTCCGACTTGCGCAGCGCCGCCAGGACGGACCAGACGGCCAGTTTCAAAGAGATCAGCACGTTCCAGCCAGCCATCGACAGGCCCAGGAACACCCAAGCGGCCTTGTCGCAGGCCGGGGCCTCGATCTTGGCCGTGCCCTTGAGCATGGCCTCGAGATCCGCGGCGCCGGCGAAGCCAACGCCCGAACAGGACGACGGACCCGGCCACCACTTCCATTCGGCGCCGGCGTGATAGGTCGCCAGGCCAGCGCCATAGAGAAACAGCGCGCCCAGCAGAAGGTTGGCCGGCGTCCGCAGGCGCGGCCACAGCGGCGTGCGTTGCAGGATGAAGGCGATCAGGCCGACCGTTCCGGCTGCCCAGTAGACCTCGCGCTGCTTCAGGCACAGGTGACAGGGAGCCAAGCCGCCGAAGCTCTGGAAGGCGTGCGCGATGGCCAGCATCAGCGCGCTGGACAGGAACGCCAGCAGCGGCCAGTGGCGCGTGACCAGGTCATAGACCCGGTCCACGAGCCCGTTCGTCTGGTTCGTGGCGCTTTCGCTCGTCATGCCACGCAGGCTCCGCCGTGTCCGCTACCGCCCAGGAGATGGCTCGCCGTCAGTCCAATGACAATGAGGGCGATCAAGATTCCAGCGAATAGGGCAAGGCGGCGTTCGACGACCGGCAGCAGGGCCGGGCCGAATTTCTTGACGATGAAGGCCACGAGGAAGAAGCGCGCGCCGCGCGTCAGCGCCGAGGCGGCGATGAACATCGGGAAGCTGAACATCGCCAGGCCCGAGGCGATCGTCACGAGCTTGTAGGGGATCGGCGTCAAGCCCTTGGCCAGGATCACCCACACGCCGTACTTGGCGTACCAGCACTGGAACTCGGCCAGGCCGCCCGAATGACCGGTCGCGGTCATCATCCAAAGGCCGAAGTCGCGCAGGAAGTAGCCGATCGCGTAACCGAGGATCCCGCCCAGCACGGAGCCGATCGTGCAAATCGTGGCGTAGCGCCAGGCCTTCTCGGGCTTGGCCAGGCACATCGGCGCCAGCATCACGTCGGGGGGAATCGGAAAGAACGAGCTCTCGGCGAACGACACGGCGAAGAGGCTGGTGGGAGCGTGGCGGGAGGCGGCCAAGCCCATGACCCAGTCGTAGAGGCGACGCAGCATGCGAACTCCGAGCGAGGTGAGAGCCCGTAGCTAAAGCCAGACAGCCAAAAGTGTAAGCGGTTTTGGCTGTCCGCTCGCGTTAAGCTGACGAAAGGCCCGATCCTGGCCGATCTTATCGGGTTTCGGGCAGGATTCGGCGCGCGCGGCTTCCCGTCCGCGCGCGCCGCTCAGCCGCCTAGAACTTCAGCGCCAGGGAGACGCTGTAATTACGCCCGGGCTGGCTGTAGGCGTCCTTGACGGTGGAGTTATCGGCGAGGCCACGCATGTCGCTCCACCACCAGTACTTCTCGTCGGTCAGGTTGAAGACGCCGGCGCGCACGGTTACGGCGTCCGTCACCGCCCACCAGCCGGTCAGGTCGGCGACCGTGAACGAAGGCGGCATGAAGCAGTTATTAGCCGAGCTGCCGCCGGTTCCGGCGCAGGTGACGCCCGCGCGGCCGGCCGACTTGCGGTCCGAATGGATCACGCTGAGTTCGCCGCCGAACCTGCCGGACGGCGCGCGATAGTTCACGCCGCCGGTGATCTTGACCGGATCGATCGACGCCAGAGGCGTGTTGACGCCGTCGGTCCGCGAGGCGCCGCGAGCGTAGGAGACCGCAGCCTTGGCCGTGAGCCCAGCGCCCAGGTCGAACGACCCCTTGGCCTCGGCTCCGCTGATCTTCACGCCCGATAGGTTGACGTACTGATAGACGGCCGGATTGGCGGGGGTGAAGTTCCCCGACACCTGCACCTGCTCGATGAAGTCGTCGTATTCGCCGGTGAAGCCCGTCACCGCCACGCGCCAGCGATCGCGATGCAGACGGAAGCCAGCCTCCAGGGTGCGGCTGGTTTCGGGCTTCAGGTCGGGGTTCGACAACGACTTGTAGTTCGACGCCAGATTGGCGAAGCCGGTGTTGACCTGCGACGGCGAGGGGGCCTTGAAGCCGGCGGCGAGGTTGGCGAACAGCGTCACCAGGTCCGTCGCGTCCCAGACCACGCCGATCTTGGGGCTCAGGTGCGTGTCGCTCTGGCCCGACGCGGCCATCGTGAACAGCGGGTCGGCCTTGGGGTCCAGCTTGTAGTAGTCGAAGCGGACGGCCGGATAGATCGTCACCGGACCGGCCGTGATCTCGTCCTGGACATAGAGGCCGCCCAGGGTGAAGTCGGTGGTCGGGAAGGCCTTGCCGGGGAAGGTCTCGCCGGATGGCGGGACCGTGCCGTCGCGCGTGCCCTGCTGGCGGGTGATCGAGGCGTCGCCGCCCCAGACGACCTCATGCTTGAAAGCGCCCGTCTCGAACCGGCTGTGCAGTTCAACGCCCCCGCCGAACACGCGGTTGTTGAATGTGGCGTCGCGGGTGCGGTCGGCGGCGGTGTTGCGGTCCTCGGCCGAGAACTGGCGAGTCTTGCTGCGCTGCCAGTAGAGCGTGGTCTGGGCGGCCTCGATCAAGCCCTGGCCGCCGTCGAAGCGGTGGTCCAGGCTCACGCGGTCGCGCTTTACCCGGTCGAAGGCCGTCAGGCCGATGACGCTGGTCGCGCCCAGCGGCGGCTTGGCGATGGCCGACAACACCGTCCAGTCGACGTCGCGATCCAGGTGGTCGACCGTCAGGCGGAAGCGATTGCGGTCATTGGGGCTGTAGATCAGCTTGCCTAGAACGGCGTTGGACTTGTTGTCCTCCGGATTGGCGGTGGTGCGGTCGGTGTTGGCCGAGTCGTTGGTCCCGGCCGTCTTCTGGCCCTCGCCGTCGCGGCGGGTATAGGCCAGCATCGCTTCCCAGCGGTCCTTGCGTCCGGCCAGGACGAGGCTTTCGCTCCAGCTTTCGTCGACCGAGGCATAGGAGACCCGCGCGCGGCCGGCGATGTTCTGGCCGGGCTTGAGGATATCCGACGGATCCTTGGTGATGAAGCTGACCGAGCCGGCCAGGCCGTCGGCGCCATAGAGGGCCGAGGCGGGGCCACGGACGATCTCGACGGACTTGAGAATGTCGAGGTCCACATAGTCGCCACGCCCCGTCGACTGGGCGCCGAAGGCGAAGCCGTCCGGTACGCGCACGCCGTCGACCACGATCAGCACACGGTTGCCTTCCAGGCCGCGGATGTTGAAGCCCGCGTTCCCGTCACGGCCCGTGGAGGAGCCCGCGGCCGTAAAGCGGGCGGGGGCGTTGCGCACCGACACGCCCGGTTCGTCGCGGACCAGGTCCTTGATGTCCTTGACCAGCCCGTCTTCCATCTCGTCCGCCGAGATGACGCTGACGGTCGCCGGCGCCAACGAGACGGGTTTTTCCGAGCGGGTGGCCGTCACCGTGACCTTGTCGACCTCGGTGGCGTCGGCCGGGGTAGAAACGCTTTCGGATGCATGGGCGGCAGAGGAGAGCAGGGCGGCGGTCGAGGCGGCGGCCAGGGCCGCCAGCTTCAGGCGAGACATCGATATCCCCTTCGATGATTAGATGCGAACCGTTCGCAATTTAATGGCGATGGGGTAGAGCGGCGGTGAAAACCGGTCAAGCTATTTGCAATTGATTCTCAGAACTAATCGCAATAACCAGATTGCGCCGCGTGCGAGCGGCGCCTGGGATAGCCTCGATGATCCGTTCTCTTCGCGCCGGCCTGCTGGGCGGCGTTCTCTTGCTGGGCTTGGCTGCGCCGACCGCCCAGGCCCATTCGCCCTATCTTCTGCCCAGCGTGTTCGACGCTTCGGACCGCAAGCTGGTCACTGTTGAGGGGGCGTTCACCGAAAGCTTCTTCACGCCTGAGGTGGTGATGAAGTCGGAGGCTTACGCCGTGATCGGTCCAGATGGGGCGCGCACGGCGCTGTCTCCAACCTACCTGCGGCAGCTGGCGGTCTTCGAAGTCACGACCGAGGCGCCGGGCACCTATCGCATCACCACGGGCCAGCGCGCCGGACGCGTCGCCAAGGCCGCGCTGGTCGACGGCGAGTGGAAGTTCTTCGAAGGCGACAAGGCGCCCGCCAACGCGATCGACATGCAGAGCCTGACGACCGCCGAGGTCTATGTGACGCGCGGCGCCCCGAACGACGCGGCGCTGGCCCCGATCGGCAAGGGGCTTGAGTTCCGCCCGATCACCCATCCCAGCAAGATCGTCACGGGCCAGGAAGCGGTGTTCGAAATCCTGTTCGACGGCAAGCCGCTGCCGGGCGTGGCCGCGACGCTCAGCGCCGCCGACGACCGCTACGCCGACGTCAAGGCCGCGCCGAAGACCTTCAAGAGCGACGCCAAGGGGCGGCTGGCCGTCAAGGTCGAGCGCTCGGGCGTCTACCAGATCCAGGCCCGCCACCGCGTGGCCTCGGCGGGCGCCGGCCAGCCCGGCCAGAGCCACACCTACGCCCTCACGTTCGAATCCCTCCGTTGATCCAAGGACATGACATGAACACCCGCATCCTCTTCGCTAGCGTCGCGCTGACGGCCTCGCTTCTGGCGGGAACGGCTATGGCCGCCTCCCACGCCCGCGACATCTTCATCAAGGAGCAGGACCAGAACGGCGACGGCGTGGTCACCAAGGACGAATACGCCGCCACCCGCGCTCTGCAGTTCGACAAGATCGACACCGATAGGAACGGCGTGCTGTCGCAGGCGGAGTACGTCGCCGAGTTCAAGGCGCGCCTGGAGAAGAAGCTGGCCGCCTCTGACCGGACTCCGGAGAAGAAGGCCGAGGAACGCGAGCGCCAGATGCGTCAGACCGACGTGCGCTTCCATGTGCTCGACAGCGACAAGAGCGGCGCGATCACACGGGCCGAGTTCGACTACTCAGGCTGGCGGATGTTCGTCCACCACGACACCAATGAGGACGGCGTGGTCTCGGTCGCGGACCCGATCAAGGACGACCAGCAGACCTAGGCCTGGGCGCGAGGGCGGCTGTCCGATTTGGACTTTCGGCGTTTCGTGGGTATCACCGCCGGCCAAGACACGGGCTCGCGCCCGCATCCAAGCTGGAAGACCATGAGCGACACGCCTCCCGACCGCCTCTCCGTCAATCCCGACAGCCCCTATTACGACGCCGATCTGCTGGAGCGCGGCATCGGCATCCGCTTCAAGGGTGTCGAGAAGACCAATGTCGAGGAATACTGCATCAGCGAGAAGTGGGTGCGCGTCGCGGCCGGCAAGACGCTGGATCGCAAGGGTAACCCGATGACCATCAAGCTGCAGGGCGAGGTCGAGGCCTATTTCCGCGACACCGCCGAAGGCTGAGGTCTTGGCGGACGATCCCGACCTCGAGGCGATGGCCCGCGACGAGCTTTCGCGGGCCCTGACCCTGCGGTGGCAGGATCTGCGTGGGATCATCCCCTGGGGGGACACCTTCGAGGGGATCTCGCCGGCCGGCCGCTATGTCGAGGTGGAGCGTAGCTACATCTGGGCGGCCGAGGCGGGCGGCGATATTCTGTGCGAGGTGGCCGTCTATGGCGGTCCGTCGCGCTATGACCACGGGGCGCGCGCGTCGGCGACAATTCCCAGACCCGCGTAGGGCGGAAGGCGGGACCTGCCTCGCGGACGCGAAGACAAAAACGCCTGTTTCAGCCTAGTCGAGGCATGGAAACGCCACTCTGCGAGGCGAGACAGCTATTCTCTGCCCACGGGGCGTGCGAAACTGCTTCATCAAGAGGGTGGTCGCCGGGCGGCATTGTGGCTTCAGCTCGCCGCGCTCAGATCAAGACGCGCACCGGACCGAAACGCCAGGGTCCGGACAGCGTGGATGGACTGGCGAAAGGCCGCTCCTTCAAGGCGGTCGCGCCTGGGAGGACGAAAGGAACGGGACATGACCGCTACGGTCTCTCCGCTTACGCCGGGCGCGCCTGATGCGCCCGAAGCCGGTGTCAGTCTTTCCGATTATGTGCCGTATCGCCTGGCCACCGCTTCGGCGGCCGTCAGTCGCCTGATCGCCCGCGCCTATGAGGACCGTTTCGGTCTGACGATCCCGCAGTGGCGTCTGATGTCCGTGCTGGCCGAGGGCGCGTTGACCCAGCACGCCGCCGTCACCCGCACCGCCATGGACAAGGTCCGCGTCAGCCGCGCCGCCCAGGATCTGGTGGTGCGCCGCCTCGTCGCCCGCACCACGGTGCGCTCCGATCGACGCTCGCACACCCTGGAGCTGACGGCCGCCGGTCGCCGGCTGTTCGCCGAGATCGCGCCCCTGGCCCTGGCCTACGAGGCCACGTTGCTGGCGGGGCTCGCGCCCAGCGAGGTCGCGACCTTCAAGCGTTTGCTGAATCACCTCGAGACCGCCGCCATCCAGCTGGCCGGCGGCGAGACGATCACGCCGCCCTAGCTTCATAGACCGCCCGAGCGATGGCGCGGGCCAGGCAGTCCGCCGCCGCCGAGCCGAGGCGCGCGAGCCCGGCCGCGCGCGCCGGCCCTTCGCCCAGAGTCGTCGCCCCCGAGGCCAGGGCGAAGACGATGTCGCCGTCGAAGGTCGTATGGGCCGGACGGATCGCGCGGCCCATGCCGTCATGCGCCATCATCGCCATGCGCTGCGCCTCCGCCGTGCTGAGGTCGGCGGTGGTCGCCACGATCGCGAGGGTGGTGTTGGCGCCGGGACGCAGGCGGCCCATGGCGCCCAGCTTGGTGTCGTCCGGCATCGGCTCGACCGCTGTCGCCATCGCGCCGGGGCGACGCCCGCCGAACTCGCCGTTGATCTCGAACGGCCAAGCCCAGAAGGTCTCGCCGTCGGGCATGTAGACCGAGCCGACCGGGTTGGCCGCCACCAGGGCGCCGACGATCAGGCCGTCGCCCAGGTCCAGGGATGCCGAACCCAGGCCGCCCTTGACCACGCCCGCCATCGCGCCACGTCCCGCGCCGACCGCGCCCAGCGGAAAGTCCGCGGCGGCGGCTTCCACAGCCTTCATGCCAAGCTCGCGGTAAGGCGGAGAGAGACCCCAGGCCTTGTCGCCGCCGTTGCCCAGGTCATGCAGCGAGGCGGCCGGTACGATCGGAATGGCGGGCGAGCCGGCGGCCAGCTTGACCCCGACATCGCGCGCGGAGAGGGCGATCGCCGCGCCGTCGGCGGCGCCCAGCCCGAACACAGATCCGCCGGACAGGCAGATGGCGTGGGCGCGGGAGAAGCTGTTCTCAGGCCGAAGCGTGTCGGTTTCGCGCACAGCCGGACCGCCGCCGCGCACATCGACCGCCGCCGCCCAGGCGTCAGGGCACAGCAGCACCGTCACGCCTGTGCGGACCGCCTCGTCTTCGACGCAGCCAACCTTGAGGCCGGGGACGTCGGTGATCAGATTGAGCCGGCCGGGACGAGGCATTGGGAATCTCCGTGGACTTCGATGCTAGACCGGTCTTCGCGAGACTGGAATTCGCCCGCGACGCCTGCTAGGAAGACCACCCTTCGCGTTGCGAAGCCTGCGGGCGTGGTGAAACTGGTAGACGCGCCGGACTCAAAA